>Ga0081538_10000111_pt1 | contig 81814 bp, 73 predicted proteins | sample TabmetS5T2R1_FD_71022 | JGI IMG/M metagenome (GOLD analysis project Ga0081538, IMG submission 71022) | Tabebuia heterophylla rhizosphere microbial communities from the University of Puerto Rico - S5T2R1 | ecosystem: Host-associated > Plants > Roots > Rhizosphere ... | reverse complement strand
CGGACGCACCACCTGTCGCCCCCGGTCGGTGGGCCCAAGCGCACGTGTCGAAGCGTTATCACCCCGCGACAATTGGCGGATGCGAGAGTGATACCGCGGTCCCGTCCCGCCCGGGTGTCGTGCGGGTCCGTTGACAGCGCCGACTAAAGAGTGTCGCCGCCCGCGCATGGGACCGCTTGATCAGGCCAGGCCCGCCGTACACCACACCTCGAGACCCAAACATATGTCTTCGTAACCGGCGGCACCGGCGGATGTGCGCCCTCCTTTCGCTCTGCCGCGATCGCGCCGTGCCATCTGATCGATCGATCAGGTATGGGATCGGATGCGGACCGCTCGGCCGGTGGGTACGCGCGGCGGCGGCTCCGAGCGCCGCACACCATTCGCTTCACCCCGCTTCCGCACGCGCCCTGTAGTTGTGCTCGAGCGTGATCTTGATCTGTTCGCAGGCTCGATCGACCATTTCGGCGGTGGCGCCGGCCGCTTCGTGAGGGAGTAGGTCGGTCGTCCACACGAACCGCGTCCGGGGGTCCGACTCTGCGAACAGCTCGACACAGCCGCTGTGGTGCGCCCATGGCCCATCAACGATTGTCCACGCGAGCCGGTGGAGCTCGTTGTCCGAGCTGATCAGGCGCTCGCGGTAAGTCGAACCGTTGAAGAATGTGACGATCCGATCCTCGCCCTCGAGCCGCGTCGCGGTGGCAAAACCCGCGGCGAGGCGCTCGTGAAGTGCCCCGAAGTCACGAACTGCGTCCCATACCTCGGAGATGGGCACGTCAACGTTGATTGTTCTCCGGATGGTTGCCATCATCGGCTCTCCTTGATCCAAGCGGGCTTGGCTGCCACGGGGGTTATGGTGTAAAGCCTGGGAGGGCTCATCCTCGGTTCCCCTCTCGTGGAATGTGCGAATTGGCCAGCACCCAAGACTCCCCGATCGTCAATCGTGGGTCCATCAACAGCGCGTTTCGACCCTCCCGCGAGGGGAGAGTCAACCCAGCCATGTCAGGGCGGCCAAACCTTGCGGATACTGTTTCCAGAACCTCAGCGATTCGCTTCCCACGACAGGTTCGGCCGAGTCCTGGGGCGTGGTGTAACGACGACCACCAATCGACACGGTGGGTTTCGGCGTCAGCATCAGCACTCGCTTGGGCTCGTCGGCGTGCAGAACGTCGACAGTGGCCGCCATCGTCCGGCGAGCTCACATGACGGGGCCGCCGGGCAGGCTGGGCAGCAGGCTCGGCAGCTCGGCCAGGCGGGGCGCGAACAGGTTGTGCAGCGGCTTGATGCTGATTTCGGTCTTGCGGTCGATGCCGAGGTCCTGGAGGGCGGGGAGCATGCGTTGTTGGGCGAACACCTCGAAGCCCTCCTGGCGGTCCCAGATCTCGATGATGCGATAGCCGAAGTCGGTCTGCGCGGTGATATGCAGGTAGATGCCGGGCTCCGGGCGGGCCTCGACACCCATACGGTCGAGCACTGCTCGATACTCGGAGTTCGGCATGTCGTACACATCGATTGTCGTCACGACGGTCATGACCCGTCCTCGCACAAAGAGGCAGGCAACGCTCGTTTCGGCTCTCGTTCGGTCATGGCTCTGCCTCCTTAGGTTCGATCTCCTGGTGGCTGGCGCTGTCAGTCGATGACCGCGCCGCAGGTGAGGTTGGCGACTGTGCCTGTCATTGCGCCGGCGTGGTCGGAGGCTAGGAAGACCGCCGTGTCGGCCACTTGGGTCAGTGTCGGCAGTCGGTTCAGCAGCGTCCGTTCCTGTGCCGCCTGGTTCAGCATCTGCTCGACGGTGACGCCCGCGTGCTGGGCGACCGGGCGGAACACGTCGGCGGTGATGGATCCGGTCGCTGCCGCCTCGGGAATGGCGTCTGGTCGCAGGCAGACAACTCGCACAGCGTTGGGTCCAAGCTCTGCTGCTAGTAGGCGGGTCATCGCCTCGACCGCTGCGCACGCTGTGCCGAAGCCGATGAACCCGGGCGCCATGAGCCGGGCTCCTGAGGTCGAGATGGTGAGAATGACGCCCGATCCGTCATCTGCCATGTGCCGGGCGACTGCATGGGCGGTGATGTAGTTGGTGCGTATGAGCGCGTTGATCGGGTGCATGAAGTCCTCGAGTGACAGGTCGCGGAAGGGGGTGCCCTGCACGTGCATGATGCTCACGGCGTTCAAAGTGATGTGGATGCGGCCTGCCTTGGCCGCTACGGCCGCGGCGTGGTCGTTGACGGAGCATTCGTCCAGGGCGTCGACCTGGGCGACGTCTGCGGCGTCGCCGATTTCGCGGGCGACGGCGTCCAGCTTGGACCGCGTTCGCCCGGCGAGGTAAACGCGGGCGCCTTCTCGAGCACAGGCGCGAGCGACGGCGCCGCCGATCGCGCCACCGCCTCCGTAGATCAACGCGTTCTTGTTCTCCAGCAGCATCGTGGCCTCCTTCGCGTCAGCTCCTGCCGAACCGGCTGCTACTGCTCGATGGCGAAGGTGTTGCCGTCGGGATCTTTGAACCAGGCGACCTTTCCGTCATCGAGCATGTGGATACCCCTGGCATCAGTCCGGAGCGGCGGATCGTCGTATCGCTCGAAGGTCACACCCGCAGCGCTGAGCTCATCGACGACCAGCTCGAGGTCGGTGACGTACCAGGTGGCGACGGTTCCAGCCGTCTTACCGGCGTTGGTTGGCGACGGGTAGACGTGCAGCGACGTTCCGCCCTGGCACGCGTAGACGCGGCTCCCATCAGCCTGGTCCAGCCCCTGGGCCAGGCCGAGCTTGGTCTCATAGAAATGGCGGGCGCCTTCCATGTCGGACACCGCGATCGACGGATTCACGCGGTAGATCATCAAGCTCATCGCGTTCCTTTCACGGGAAACGACACGGTGTTGCTCGCGTCGAGCTCCGACATTGCGAGCAGCATCAGTGACCCTCGGCGGGTCCACCCGCCTGCGGGATGGCCGACGGCGATAGCCATGTCGGATCGAGGCCCGCCCACCTTGGGAGCCCGAATTCGCTCCGCACCCGGCGAAGAACCGCAACTTCGAGCACCGCCGCTCCCATCGCAACCGCAGAACCGAGCGTCGAGGCCGAGCGGCTCCCCCTGGCGCCGCGCGTGTGGGCCTTGCTGTTGCGTGTGGCACACCCGCCATTGACAGCGTCGCGGACTTGACGGCGATGCACGCGTGTCGACGGTGCCGCGGATCACGATCCAATCAGCACCGCCGCACTCGGACTCGCTCTGACGCCGGCACGGGCGTACCGGCGCGCTCGGGTGAAGCTCACGGTCACAACGGTGCCCTTGGTTTCGAAGCCACTGCGAGTAATGACCTCGAACGGCGGCAGGATTGACCGCGGCAGCCCCGAATTCCAGCGACGAATCCGTACGAGTTTGCTAGCGATGAGCGCAGAGGACGACAGTCGCACCGTGCACGAGATCGACGTCCTAACAACGGCACGCAGAGGTGACCACGATGCCTTTCGTCAGCTCGTGGAACCGCACCGGATCGAGCTCCACGCCCACTGCTACCGGATGCTCGGCTCGGTCCACGACGCCGACGACGCCCTACAGGACGCGCTCGTACGGGCGTGGCGCGGCTTACCAAGGTTCGAGGGCCGCAGCTCGCTGCGCTCATGGCTGTACAAGATCACGACCAACGTCTGCCTCGACGTCATCGCCCGACGGCCCAAACGCCTGCTCCCAGTCGACTACGGCCCCGCCGCCGATCCCGACGACGGGCTCGGCGAACCGCTCATGGAGTCCGTGTGGGTGGAGCCCTATGCGGACGAGCAACTGGGCCAAGGCGGCTACGCCAGTCCCGAGGCCCACTACGAGCGGCGCGAGAGCTTAGAACTGGCGTTCATCGCAGCACTGCAGCACCTTCCCGGCACGCAACGGGCCGCGCTGATCCTGCGCGACGTGCTCGGCTTCTCAGCCCAGGAAGCCGCCGCGACACTCGAGACGACCCTCGCCTCCGTGAACGGCGCGCTCCGCCGCGCACGCAAGGCGGTAGCGGGCAGGCTCCCCGAACAGAGCCAGCAGGCGACGCTGCGCGCACTCGGCGACGACCGCATTCGCAACCTCGTCGAACGCTACATCGACGCGTGGGAACGAGCCGACGTCGACGCGATCCTCTCGCTACTCGCCGACGACGCCACGTTTACAATGCCGCCGCTTCGAAACTGGTATCGGGGTCACGACGCCATCAGCAGCTTCCTCGTACGTTTCGCGTCACTCGATCAGTGGCGCGTCCTACGCACTCGCGCCAACGGGCAGCTGGCCTTCGGTGCCTACGCCTGGGACGCCGACAAGAAGCGGTACACGGCGCACACGCTCGATGTGCTCACCCTAGAAGAAGCCGTCGTCACGGAGATCACCTCCTTCATGACACTTCTCACCCCCGGCCCACCGCGAGACCGATTCACGGTTGATGACTTCGAGCGCTTCGGCATCCCCACCCACATCGACTGACTGACTCGCTGAACGACCCCCCAAGAACGCGGCCCGCCCCGCAGGAGACCCCTCCTCGCACCCACCAGGCCACCGCACCCGAGTGCTGCGAGAGCGTGCGAACGAGCACGTAACAACTGCGTTCTGACGTGGCTCGCCGACGTGCTCCAAGCAGCCCCGTGTCAACACCCGCCGAAAGCTGACCCCCTGGCGACGGGCGGGTACCAGGCGATAAACGCTGTGGGTCTTCAGCCCGGTGGCGACACCCCGGTCGTCTGACGCCAGTGCCGACGTCCCGATTCTTGTGGTCGCACCTGCATCCATCGCCACGTCCACTTCGCCCGATACCGCGCATTCCACCGCTGACCGGGCGCGATTACGAGCAGGTCCGTGGGCGCTGTTCAAGCGGCGATGGCGAACGTTCGCTGGGTCCGTTCTGAACGGTTTGCCCGGACGGTTGCGGACGGCTGCGCCACATGGCCACGACGAATGCACCGCCCCACAGCGCGAACCAGGGATCCCAGAAGTATGCGTGCCAGGCAAGAGCATGCTCGTCGGCATCGTCTGCCGGATCGAGCACACCCGCCTCGATGAGCCAGCCAGCAACGCTGAGCACGCCGCCATAGACGGTGAGCCCGACCGCCGCCGCCCACCCCAGCGCCCGAGCTCGCCGAGACCTGGTCCACGCCGGGAGGTGACGGACGCCGACGAAGATGAGCGGCGCGACGGCGCCAACCAGTTTCACCACGACTATCACCCACAGGGCGACGACGACACCTGCCGAGCGATCCCGGCCCCACCGCTCGACGTCGCCACCGACCGTGTCGAGCAACGCCTCGCCTCCGAGCGCCCAATACGCGCTCACTGCTGCGCTCGCTGTCCCGAGGCCGGCAGCAATCACCGCCGCGACGAGAGCACCCCGATCGGGTCGTTCCACACGGCAAGCCTGTCACGGCTCTCCGGTGAAACGTCGTGGTCAAGCTGTGTGCACCCCGCCGCACTTCGATCACCGTCCACGACTCATCTAGGGCTGCGAGCGCGTTTGAGTCCCAGGGTGTGGTGTACGGCAGGCCTGGCCTGAGCGGCTGAGGGTCCACCTGACGCGACGACCACCGCGTCATCTTCACGGAGTCCTGCAAGACGATCCGAGAGGAGAGACGCGGTGGTCCCCGACAACATGGACGCGCTGGAGTGGCTGCGCAAGCACCTGGACGCGGAGGGCAGCGATCTGCTGCGTGAGATGGTTCGCACGTTCGCCGAGCGGTTGATGGGCGCCGAGGTTGAGGTGCTGTGCAACGCCGGCTACGGCGAGGTGACATCGGAGCGGACGAACAGCCGCAACGGCTATCGGTCCCGCCAGCTCGACACCCGAGTGGGTTCGATCGATCTGTCGATCCCGAAGCTGCGGGAGGGCAGCTACTACCCGGGCTGGCTGCTCGAACCCCGACGGTGAGCCGAGCGGGCGCTGGTGGCGGTGGTGGCCGAGTGCTATGTCCGGGGAGTCAGTACGCGCCGGGTGGAGAGGTTGGTCCAGACCCTGGGCATTGAGCGGTTGTCGAAGTCCCAGGTGAGCCGGATGGCTAGCGAGCTCGACAGCGAGGTGACGGCGTTTCGCAGCCGGCCCATTGCATGCACCCCTAAAGCGGTGCGACGGAGCGAGATTCTCAGGATCCGTTGCCGCTTGGCGTGACCACTGGCCGGTCCTGACAGCAACGAGCAGAGACCGGGTGCCCACGCCGGTCCTCACGGTCGGAATCGTCGCGGGCGCTCGGCGAGTTCGAACCATCGCCGCCTAGCGTGGCTCCCCGGTCGGTTGGGTTCGTGCGTCCTGCGGCGCCAGTCACGTGGCCGGGAGGTGGCGGGTGTGAGTGAAGGGGCGCTTGCCTAAGGCAAGGATGTTCGACGGCTCGACCGCGTACACGACGGAGTGGACAGTGCCGGCGTCACCGCGATCGCTGGTCGGGTCAGGCTGGCGGAAGCCCTCGTCGGTCACCTCGTACTACCAGAAGCCGTCCCACTTGGTGGCCCAGGCCTCGACCAGCCGTTCGAGCGTGGCCCGGTCGGTGACCCGCCGGGCTCGTCCCTCCACCATCACGTCGAGTCCCTGGTCCCAATGGTTGCAACCCGTCGTCGGTGTCGCGATCCGCCAAGGCGGGGGCGCTCACGGCCATCGGTTACGAGCCGACACGGCTTCGGGTTTCATTCTTGGCAGTCCGGGGTCCTCAGGAGCCGGACGCAGTTGTCCTCCTGGCCCCGGACCCTGGCCGCGTGCCAACGTCAGAATCCGTTGCCAGGTGGGCAATAGAGCGGGATCGGCGTTGAGCCGGAAGCTACCCCGAGCCCAAGTGCGGCCCGTAGCGGAGAGCATTCTTTTCCACATGATCGGCTGGGAGAGCAGCAACGCCCCGCTCGGACTTCACGATCAGTACTTCACTCTGATGCTCCTCGTACGTGTGTCGCCCAGGGGACAAGATAGGGGTAGGCGAAGGCGAGCTCGCTGGCGCGAGGTGCGGTGCTTCCACCGCTGCCACCGACGGAGATGGATCCGCAGATCACAGCGAGTTCCGTGCAGGCACGCAGCGAGAGACCGTGCGCGAAGGCGGCGGCGAATCCTGCATCGAAACAGTCGCCGGCTCCGACCGTGTCGACCACATCAGGGGCAATTGGCGCCGAGACGTGAACGGTGTTGCGGTCGTGGTGGAGGAAGGCGCCGCGGCTGCCGTCCTTTACCACGACGACCGGTACATAGGTGCCAAGGACTATCGCCGCAGCGGCAGCATCCGGCTGGCCGGTCATGGCGATCGCCTCTTCCACGTTAGGCAGAAACACCTCTACAGATGCCAGAGTCTCCACCAGTTCCACATTGTCGACCGTAAGATCGTTGTGTTGCGGGTCGAGCAGGATCCGGGCGCCAACCTCCTTACACGCTTCGGCGATCTGTCGCCATGTCTCGCTGACGGCCAGCTCGACGGTTAGCAGGTAGCCGGGACGACGGTTGCGGATGACACTGGGAAAGTCAGGGCGCTCGACCGTGTCTCTATACGAGATGAACCCACGGTCGCCTTCGTGGGTCACTGCCACCGTGAGTCGACGCCGAGGGTGTTCGTATTCGAGGAACGCCGAGGGGCTAAGGCCCTCCGCCTCGGCGGCTCGGCGAATCGTGTCGCTGAGCTCGTCGTTGCCGAGATCCGCCGCCCACGCGGTAGTTACGTCGAGGCGGTGGAGTGCGCGCGCGTGGGTGAACGCGCCGCCCGGGACCGATTCCAGTGTCCTCGCGAAGACCTCTTGACCCGGGGCGGGCCATCGTTCGGCGCCAGTGAAGATGTGGTCGACGTAGTAGTCCCCGATAACGAGGATCTCGCGGTTCAGGACCACGTGTTCCCGGTTTCGGGATTGGCGGCGAGGAAGGCGTCGACTAGTCCGCTCGCGCGCGAGTAGGAGACGACGAGCGGGTGCGACATGAGGGCGCTGATGGCAGTCGCCCTGGAACGGGTGAGGATCGATTCGACAGCGAGTCGCTCGTACAGTTTCACCTGACGCATGAGACCCGCCTGAAGTGTGGGCACGGGACCGATAGGAAGCGGTCGGATGCCGCTTGCATCGGCCACGACGCTGATCTCTGCAACGTCGTCAGCCGCGAGATCCGGGAGGTTGCCGGCGTTGGGGACGTTCGCGGCGGTGAAGCGCGGGGCGCCTCCGACCATGGCTTCGATGATGTCGAGTGCGACGCCGGCGTACCCTTCTGACCCTTCTCCGAGGGTGCGTTCGCCGGCGGGCGCGTTCTCCGGCTCGGCATAGTGCATGTAGCTGGCGCGCCGGCTGCTCTCGTACCGTCGATATGCGTCAAGTGCGCGGACTGGATCATCGCTGGCGTAAATGGTGTCGAGCTCATCAAGGAGCTGTAGGTTGCGCTCCTGGACCTCTTCGCCGCGGGTACTGGCTTCGCTGGCGATCGCCTCAAAGGCCCGCTCGGCATAGTAGTAATAGTAGAGGTATTCATTGATCCACGTTCCGACGAGGTCCACGAGCTCCTGCGGGAAAATGCGCTGCAAAGTGCCAGCGCGGAATGTTGGCGTGCGCAGCAATGGCTGGAGCAGGTCGATGCCGTAGGTGTCGCGGACGGCTCTGACCCACGACAGGTGGTTGAGTCCATAAACTTCCGGGCGCAGGTCGTTGGGTGCAACCCCGCAATGAGCCGCGACCGCGTGCTGTGCGAGGTTCGCGCTGTCGCAGATGCCTACGCTCCGCGTAAAACCGCGGTCGTGCAACGCCTGGGTGACGATGCCTGCCGGATTCGTGAAGTTGAACAGCCAGGCGCTGGGGCTGACTTCGGAGAGAAGTTCGGCGTACTCGAGGATGATCGGGATGGTCCGGCATGCCATCGCGAACCCGCCGGGACCAGTCGTCTCCTGGCCGAGCACCCCGTGTGCGAGCGCGATCCGCTCGTCCGAAGCCCGCGTGCGGTCTCCACCGGGGCGGATGGTCGTGACGACGAAGTCCGCGTCGGTCAACGCGATCCGCGCATGGGTCGTGGTCGTCACCCGGAGGTCGTGCCCGGATGCGAGCTGTTGCGACAGTCCTCCGAGAAGCCGGAGCTTGCGTTCGTCGACATCGAGCAGCACAACTTCGGTGATGTCGAGCTGGCGGGCGCGTGCGATAACGCTCTCGACGAAAAGCGGCCCCCGGACGCCGCCTCCGCCGATCAGTGTGAGCTTTCGAGTCGCCATGGGCATGGCTCGTTTCGCGTGGGCGTTGATCGTCAACGCGTGGGCGTCGCCGCCGCCGAAGTGGCGATGCGACCGTCGGCCTCGACGAGCGCCTGCGTGACCTGGACGGGTAGACGCAACGGGTGATGCAGCGAACGGGAGTACTCGACGATCCGGCCAGATGCCTCGAATGTCTTCTGATCGACGGCGAGCGCCACGAACGGCTCGGGGAGTTCGAGCGCGGCGGCCTCGTCGCGATCAGCGATGCGGGCTGAGATCGACGTCTCGGCGCGGACCAGGCGGAGACCGTAGCGTTCGCGGAACAGGGTGAACACCGACGCCGTGGAGAAGTCGTTCTTGGCGATCTCAGGCGTGAGGTCGTGCGGGATCCAGGCCTTTTGCTCAGCGACGGGCAACCCATTGACGAGCCGCACACGATTGAGGGACACCACCTCGCTGCCGGCAGCGATCCCGAGCACTCCGGCGAGGGCGGGGTCAGCCCACTGCACCACGCAGGAGAGCACGCGACTGCGGGTCGTGACGCCGCGCTGCTGCATCTGGGAAGAAAAGCTCACGAGTGCGTCGAGCTCCTCGGCGGGACGGACAGCTGCGACGTAGTAGCCCTTGCCGGCCGCGCTCGTGATCAGCCCCTCCTTCGCGAGATCCGTGAGCGCCTGACGCACGGTGATCCGGCTGATGTCGAGCTGCATCGTCAACTCGCGCTCAGAAGGGAGATGGAAGCCCTCCATCCAGGCTCCCGACACGATTGCCGAGCGGATGTGGTCCTTGATCTGCCTGTAGAGAGGTATCGGCGAGGTCTTGTCGAGTGTGATCACACTGCTAGCATAACTGGACATGACCAGTTATGCCAGCTGGCGTTGACCGACGAGGCGTTCCACCCGACGGTGCTCACGAGCCGTGCTCCGTGGAGACTCGTCCTCGCCGCCTCGGGGAGCCGCGGGTGTAGGCGTTCGGGAGGGGACCATGCACCAGTCGTCCGGCTGGCCCGAGTCAATGTCGCGTGCTGGCCACCGACCAACGAGCTGGTGAAGGTTCCCGACACCATGGGCGGTGGAGCCCGAGTACCTGATGCCCGCTGGGCACCCACGCCGCCAGGAGAAATGGACCAGCTGGTCAACCCCAACGAGTCCGACTCGGTCAATGCGGTGGCCGCAGTCAGCCTCATGGCCGGGCTGGTGCGGCGGCCACAGCAGGCCTCGCCGGCATCGATTCCACCTGCACGAAGCGACTAATCCTGCGCCGAATCCACCCTGTGGGCGCTCAGCCCGAGGCACGGACGTTGGCGTATGAGGCCCGCTCGTTGCTTGGTAGAGCGGTCAACCCTTGTTGTCGAGCCGGGCGGCGAGACTGGCGGCCGCGTCGTGGTCGCGAGCCTTGCGAAAGTGCCCGTACACGTTCATCGGGACGGTCGGAGACGCCCAGCCGCCGCGGGCAGCTACCGCAACGGGATCGAACCCGGACTCGAACATCGAAGTGGCCATCCAGTGGCGAAGCTGATGCAGAGTGACGTCCCCTGCCCCTGGCACCCTGGCCCGCAGCCGATCGAAGCGCTGCGTGGCTCCGTCGGGGTGCCACGCCTCGGATCCGTCGGGAGCCTTGGCGCGCGCGAACAAGAACCCATCCGCGCGGAGGCCGACGCCCGCGGCAAGGGCACGTTCGGCGCAGCGCACGCGATGGACCTTGAGAAGGTCGACCGTCCCGGGATCGAGGGCGACCCCATAGTCGTGGTCGGTCTTGGTCCCCTTCTCGGCGATGCCGCCCTTGACGACCACGTGTGCCCGGGTGAAGGTCACCGTCCCACGCTCGAGATCGAGATCACTCCAGCGCAACGCAACCAGCTGGCCCCTGCGTGCGCCGGTCACCGCGCTCAGGCGCAGGTAGCACAGAAGATCGCCTTCCGCCGCCCTCATGAGGTCGGCGAGCACCTCGTCGGGCGGAGCGGTGCGTCGGCCCTTGCGCTGGGACGGCTTGTCGGCCTTGGCGGCGGGGTTGGATGCGATCAGGTCGTGGCGCCAGGCCCAGTTGAGGGCCGCGTGCAGCAGGTCGTGGACCTTTCGCACGCTGGCCTCGGCGAGCCCGGCGGTCCGTAGGGTCGTGTACAGCTGCGACACATCGACGGGGCGAAGCCTGTCGACTGGCGTGTCGCCGATGTACGGGTCCAGGTGGGCGCGTGCCCTCGATCGCGAGTTGTCGGGCTCGCGGGGCGACCATTTGTGCGCCTGTGCCACGATGTAGCGCTCGATGAGCTGCGCGGCGGTCAGCCCCGTTGAGGGCAGGGTGCGGTGCGCGTCCACCTCGACGAGGAGCTTGGCGAGCTCGATGTCCGCCGCCTTCTGACCTGCGCGATTGTTGGGAGCGCGAACCGTCCGGCTGACCTGTTGTCGCTGACCGGTGATCGGGTCCCTGGGACCCTCGACGGTGAGCCGCCACGCCCCAGCTCGGAATCGCTTGTAGCCCCTCATCGGCCCTCACACTAGCGATCCGTGGGAAACCCCGTGGGAAGGCCGCCCGTACAGGACAAAGGCCGGTGCTATGCACCGGCCTTGACCTGAGGTTTCTTGGTGGCGGGGGTAGGATTTGAACCTACGACCTTCGGGTTATGAGCCCGACGAGCTACCAGACTGCTCCACCCCGCGTCGTTGGGAAGACATACCTTACCGGTCGCCTTCCGACCCGCCAACCTGCGGTTCCACGGCGGCCCACCGGCCTACGCCGGCGACGTCTCGGGTTCGGTGGTGGTGGTGGTTGTGGTTGTCGACTCGTCGGAGGACGAGTCGTCGCCCCCGCCGGCCAGCAGCTCGTTGGCCTGGGTGACGAGCTCGCGGGCCTGGTCGAGGCGCTGCTGGAAGGTGGCCAGGTCGCCGTCTGCCAAAGCGGCGTCAGCTTGGTCGAACAGGCGGTCGGCCTGGGCCAACAGCCTCGCCGCCTCGTCGGCCGCCGTGCCGCCCTCCTCGGGCGGTGGCTGCTCGCCCTCGGGCGGTGGCTGCTCGCCCTCTTCCCCCGGGCGTTCCTGCGTGGCCACGCGTTCGCCGAACAGCGCCACGAGGGCCTCCTGCAGCGTGTCCTCGATCACGATGTCGTCGCCGTACGCGGCGATCACGCGCTCCAGCTGGGGTAGCTGGCGGGTCTCGGCCTCCGGGACGACATAGAACGGCTGCACGTACAGCAGGGCGTTGTCGACCGGTACGAGCAGCAGGTTGCCGTACAGCACCTCGGAACCGCCGCGCCCGAGCAGGCTCTCCAGCTCGGACACCGTCTCATCGGCCTGGATGGTGGCCGCGGCGATACCTGGGCCGTCGGGGAGGTCGCCCGACGGCATCTCGTAGACGACCAGCTCTCCGTAGTTGCCGGGGTCCATGCGCGCCGCCATGAACGCCGTCAGCAGCTGGCTGCGATCGTCCTCGCTGAAGGGCACGAACGGCCGCATCAGCACCATCTCCGCCTGCCGCGAAACCTCACCGGACTCGTTCGGAAGCTGCAGCAGCTGATAGTAGGGCGCGATGCGCGGGGCCTGGGCGCCGGTGACCTGCCCCTGCTCGTTGGTGACCTGCGTCGAGGGGTCGGCGCCGGCGGTCCCGGGATCCCGGGCGACCCGCCAGGCGTCGTCCTGGTTGAAGAAGTCGTCGGGATCGTCGAGGTGGTAGCGCGCGTAGGCGGCCGTCTGGACCCGGAACAGGTCCTCGGGGTAGCGCAGGTGTGCCAGCAGCTCCTCGGGCATCTCGTCGTCGCTGAACAGGTCGGGGAAGGCGTCCCGGTAGGCGTCAATGATGGGATCTTCCGCGTCCATCACGTAGAACGTGACCGTCCCGTCGTACGCGTCGACCGTGGCCTTCACCGAGTTGCGCACATAGTTGAAGCGCCGATTCAGGCCACTCGTTGACGACAACTGGTCGGTGTCGGCCATCTGCGCGTACGGGTAGCGCGCCGTCGTCGTGTAGAGGTCCACGACCCATTGGACCTCGCCGTCGATCACCACCGGGTACGGATCGGTGTCGGCATGCAGGAAGGGCGCCAGCTTGGTCACCCGCTCGACGACGTCGCGCACGTAGACGACGCGGGAGTTGTCGGTCATGAAGTCGGAGATCAGCGGGTTGAGGTCGCCGAAGCGCAGCGCGAACGCGGCCCGACGCACGAGCGAGTTGGCCTCGACGCCGTCGTCGCCCGTGTACGTCGTGGGCCGCGTCTCGCCCTCGGCGTCCTGGAAGTCGATCTCGTCCCGGTTGGTGTCGACCACGATGTAGCCGTCGAGATCCTCGCCGAAGTAGATGCCTGGCTGCTGTACGGCGACGCCCTCGATGTCGTTCTGCGGTATGTCGCCGAGGACGAACCGAGGCTCGTTGCCCTCGGCCGCGTTCGACGGGGCCATGACCACGCCGTAGCCGTGCGTGTAGGCCAGGTGCGCCGCCTCCCACGAGTCCCCGGGCACGCCGTCGGGGTTGATCGTCCGGACGCCGATGTTCACCTGCGTGGGTTGGCCGTCGATCGCGTAGCGGTCAACGTCGACGTCGTTGATGTTGTAGAAGTTGCGGATCCTCTGGAGCTGCTCGAAGGTCTGACCCGACAGCCGGGCGGCCGGGTCCCACAGGCGGATGTTCCGCACGGTCGGCTCCGCCCCCGCCAGCCGCACGTCGGCGGCGTTGGTCTGCGGCTCGAACCGCTGGGTCGTGACGCCGGCCAGCCCCAGCGCGGACCTGGTCGCCTCGATGTTGCGCTCGATGTACGGGCGCTCGCGCGCCGACTCGTTGGGCTGGACCTGGAAGCGCTGGACGTACTGGGGGTAGATCCCCCCGGCCACCACCGCCACGAACATCCACAGGCCGACGGCCACGGCGGGGAGGGTCCACCCCCGGCGGAAGATGTTGACGACGAACAGCGCCGCGGCGCACAGGGAGATGAGCACGAGGAGGTTGAGCGCCGGGAGCTGCGCACGAACGTCGGTGTAGCTGGCACCGTCCACGATGCCCCGCGTCGACGTGGTGAGCTCGAAGCGCTGCAGCCAGTAGTCGGCGGTCTTGACCAGCGCCAGCACCGCCAGGAGCACCGACAGGTGGGCCTTCACCTGTGGCGTCACGCGCGGCGACGGCGGCTGCACCCGAATGCCGCCATTGAGGTAGTGCGCCACCGCCGTGACGATGATGACGATCAGCAGAGACGCGAACAGCCAGTCGACCACGAACGACAGGAACGGCAGCCGGAAGACGTAGAACCCGATGTCGTTGTGGAACTGCGGGTCCTCGATGCCGAAGTCGCCGCCGTTCGTGAACAGCACCCAGGAGTTCCACTCCGACGACACGCCGGAGCCGGCGATGATCGCCAGCAGCACGCAGATGACGATGCGCAACCAGCCCATGCGGTCGTCGACGATGTCGTGGTACCGCTCGAGCAGCTCGTCCTCCGGGCCGGCCAGGCGGTACGGCGGCGCGATGCGGTCGGCGATCAGCAGGTTGATCCAGGCCAGCAGGAAGAAGCCCACCATGAAGATGAGCGACAGGCTCAGCTTCGCCCCGAGAATCCCCCGCCACACGCCCGTCTGGTCCAGCGAGTCGAACCACAGGTAGTCGGTGTAGAAGCCGGCGATGCCCCGCAGCGACGTGAGCAGGATGAACGCGATGATGACGCCGACGATGAGGAAGGTGCGCCCGCGCCTGCCGTTCTTGCGCCGGGGGGCTCGGCGCGGCAGGTCGTCGGGGGCTCGCATGAGCGCCGAGCCTACCGAGAGCCGTTCTGACCGTTGGAGCGCGGGCCTATCGCCCGCCTCCGGTATCGGCTCCGGCGCCCTCGGCGCCGATGCCCACGGGCACGACCAGGCACCGGCAATCCGGATGCGCCGGCGAGCACAGGACCCCGGTGGGGAACGCCTCGCCCTTGCGGACGCCGCTCGCCAGGGCGTTGTCGTCGGCATCGGGGCAGGCCTCGCCGCTGCGGTCGACGAGCCACCGGAGCTCGGTGTCCGACGGCGTTGCCTCGTAGACGCCCCACGCGTAGGCCGCGGCGGCGTAGTGCCGCACCGCAGCGCCGATCCGCTGGCCCTTCCACTCCCGGTAGACGGACCGGAGCCGCTCGGTCACCTCCTCGAGGTCGCCCTCGCACTCGTCGAACGAGCGGGCGATCCGCTCCCGCATGGGCTCGACAAGGGACAGGCCCAGCTCCGAGGCGAGCGCCGAACACGACCCGGTGACCTCGCGATCGACGCTGGCCGCACCCGAGAGGGCGGCGACGTCGAGGTCCGCCAGGGCCGCGGCCGCGTAGCGCTGGACGTGCTCCCGGGCGGCGGGCACGACGTCGTCGAGGCCGGTGGGCTGGTCCCGGCGCAGCAGGTCGAACACCTCGTTCTGCTCATCGGCGAGGACCCGCTTGAGCCGGCGTCCGAGCTCCCGCTCGACAGGGCCCAGGTGGGTGTCACGGTCGTGCAGCACCGCCGCATCGGGATCCAGCTCCTCGGCCTCGCCCCCGGACGCGGCTCGGGCTTCGCCGTCGTCGGCGTCGGTCGCCGGCCGGGCCTCGGACTCCTGCGGATCGTCCAAGACGGCAACCGCCGTGACCCCGACGCCTAGCGCTTCGCCGCTTGCCGTGCCCGGTGGGGGACCACCGCGGTCGGCCTTGAGCCGCGCGAAGAGCTCCTCCACATGGTCGTGCTCGCCACCCTCGGCGTCGTCGCCCCCGTCGTGCCCGTACGCGGCGTCGTCATCCGTTGCACCGGCGGTGTGGAACTCCCCAGCGTGCTCGTCCTCGGCAGGGCCTTCGTCGGCGGTGATCTCGACCTCCGGGGCGCCGTCGTCCTCGCCCACCTGCGCGACCACGTCGTCGGTGGCGCCCGCCCGATCGACGGGCGGCTCGGCCACCGGGAGCGGCTCGGTGGGCGCCGCCGCCGGCGCCGGCGCGCTCGGCTGCTCCTCCGCCGGGCGCCGACGGAACGGCCAGATGCTCTTCCGCTCGCCGGCCTCGCCGATCACCGTCCGGCGCGGCAGGCCGGCCTCCTCGTCGGCGAAATGGCGGTCGGCCGCCTCCACGCCACCGTCGATCAGGGCGTCGATGTGGCGGACGTCCACGCCGTCCACGCCGTCGATGTCCTCGACCAGCCCGGCCATGCGGGCCACCGTCAGCTCGGCCTCCAGCTCCTCGACCGACGGCTCCGGCTCCTCGCTCACCCGCCGTGCCGCCGCCTCGCTGGCCAGCTTGGCCTGTGGTAGGGCCATGGTCAGCTCGCCCGTCGCCTCGTCGACCGTCCGGCGCACGACCTCGTAGGCCGCCAGCAACCGCTCGCGGGCCCCGTTCAGGCGCTCGAGCTGCTCGCGGGCCGTCCGGCGGCGGTGGGCCAGGTCACCGAGCATGCGCTCCCGGACCACCTGAGCCTCGGCCACGAGTTGCCGCCCCTGCTCACGGGCCGTGTCGCGCAGCCGTTCGGCGTCGGCCTCGGCCGCGGCCCGGGCCTGCTCGCCCTCGGCCAGCATCCGTTCCCGCTCGGTCTCCGCCGCGCGTCGCATCTCGTCGGCCAGCTCCTTGCCCTCGGCCCGCCGCCGCTCGAGGATCGCCTCGGCGTCATGGCGCAGCTGCTCGGCCTCCGAGATGATCTCGCGCCTGCGGTCGGTGCCATCGCGCTCGGCCTGCTCGATGATCGCGTGCGCCTCGCTCTGCGCCTCTCGGACCATCCGGGCCGCCGCCTCCTCGGCCTTGGCCCGGATGTCGCCGGCGGCCTCCCGGGCGGCATCGAGGACCCGGGCCGTCTCCGCGCCGAGCAACTCCACCAACCGGTGCTCGTCGAGCTGCTCGGCGAGCTGGGCACGGGCCTCGGCGCGCTCCGCTCGGTCGAGCTGGTGCGCCTCGCCCCGTTGGAGCCGCCCGACCATCTCCGACAGCTCGTGGAGGAAGGCACGCACCTCGGTGGGGTCGTAGCCCTTCCGCACGGTGGAGAAATGTCGGCGGGCAATGCCCGTCGCATCTAGGGGAGAAGGCTCGGCAGGCATGAACCCCGATGGTATGACTCGCGCCGGGCACGCGCCGAGGGTCGATTTGCCCGCCGCTCTGGGTGGTGGCCCGCCCGTTGGGGGCGGTCTCAGCCCTGCGATGCGGCCGGTTGCGGCAGGTCGTCGACGTTCCCGCCCAGGTCGGCGAGGGCGGCGAGTGCCTCGTCGAGCGTGTCCACGGCGACCACATCGACGTCGCCGGCGCGCCGCTCCGCCGCCTCGTAATCGGCGCTCGGGACGAGGAAGACGTCGTAGCCCTGCGCACGCACCGCCGCGGCCTTCTGTCCGGTCCCGCCCACGGGCCCGACCGTGCCGTCGCTGTTGATCGTGCCGGTGACCGCCACGTCCGCGCCCCCCGTCAGGTCCCCGGGGGTCAGGTCGTCGATGATCGCCAGCGTGAACGCCAGTCCCGCCGACGGCCCGCCGACGTCACCGGTGTCGATGGTGACATCCACGGGGAAGTCGAAGTCGATGCCCCTCCCCGTGACCTCGATGCCGATGATGGCCCGGTCGGGGTCGTCCGGATCGGCGCCCAGGGCGAGCTCGACATCTCGCGGCGCCGACCCGGTCGGCGGCTCGACCGTGATCGTGACCTCGTCGCCGGGGCTGTCGTCGGCCAGCAGGCGCGTGAGGTCGTCGGGCTCGTCGAGCTGCTCACCATCCACGGCAGTGATGGTGTCCCCCGGCTGGAGCACCCCATCTGCGGGCAGGTCGGGCAGCACGTTCACCACTGTCTCGCCGGTGATGCTGACGTCGACGGGGTGACCCAGGCGTTCGAGCGCCACCTGGGTGGCCACCTGCTTCGACGTGTCCATCATCTGCAGGTTGAGCGTGCGGTTCTCCTCGGCGTTGCGGTCGCCGAGCACCTTCTCGCGGGGGAACACGTCGATGTCGTCGTCGAGCCAGCCGGCGAGCATGCCGAACAGCGTCGCCTGGCGCAGCGACACGGTCGTGTAGCTGATCGAGCCGTTGGAGGGGAAGGTCCGGTCGTCGACGACCGTGATCAGCGGCTCGGTGTCGCGCACGCTGCCGGGCCGGTAGGCGTAGTACGGAAGCGGGACCGTGATGGCGCCAATGACGAACGCCAGCACCAGGACGGCGAGCGCGATCGGCCAGATGCGCCGGCGCCGGCGCCGGCCTGCCGGCTGCGCCCCGTCCCCGGAGGGCCCGTCGGGAGACGATTCGGGGTGTTGCGGGATGGCGCCGGCATCGGCGGCGCGCCACTCGGTGCCCTGATCACGAACCGGGTCCGAGATCTCGTCAGGGGGGTGAGAAGTCGGTTCAGGCGGCATTAGCATCCAGCTCGCGTGGCCCTGGTAATACTCTGCGTGGTGATCGTCGGCGGGGGCGTCTTGGCCGTTGCGGTCGAGATGCTGGCGGCCAGTGCCGACCAGCCTGCCACGGAAAGCGCCGATCTCCCCAGCGCCCGGGCCCGGTGGGGCGACATTGCACTCGTCACCCGGCGCCGGGCCGAGACCATCGTGCGGGCCACATGCCGAGGTGCCGCCCGGTGCACCGACCGCTCGGGGCTGGCGCTCGGCTTCGCCCGGGGTGCCATGGCCGGGACTAGTGTGCGGGCGGCTCGCTCCTGCCGGCACGCCGCCGCGGTGACCGGGAGGGCAGCGGGCCAGGCTGGAGCTCAGACTGGGCGGACGGTCCGGAGCGTCAGCATGCGAGCCGGTCGAGCGACAGGAAGGGCGAGCATGCGGGCCGGGGAAGCGACGGGACGAGCGAACATGTGGGCCGGGGAGGCGACGGGACGGGCGAGCATGCGGGCCGGGGAAGCAACGGGGCGAGCGAGCGTGCGGGCCGGTCGCGCCACCGGGCACGCCGGCGCCCGCGCCGGCCACCGCGCGGCGGCCATCGCCCGCGGAGGCGGTGCCGCGCTGGCCGCGGCCGCCGCCACGGTGGGAGCGTCCACCGTGGCGGTGTTCGGCGCCGGTAAGGCGCGCTCGGCTGCGTTCGTCCGCCGCGCGGCGGTGGGCACACGCCGGACCGGGGCCCGGACCGCGGCGGGGACGGCGCAGGCCGTCCGGCGGGGCGGCGGGCGGGCGACCGTCGCCACGAGGCGGGGGACCCGGCGCGCCGCGCATGCGACCCGGCGTGCCGCCACCCGCCTGGTGCCGGAGCCCGTAGCGCTGCCCGACGAAGCGAACGATCGTGACGCCCCGTCCGCGCGGGGGCCGGCCACGGTGGCGGCCGTCCCCGCTGCCGTCGCGGCCAGGCGGGTCGCCCTCGGGCCCGAGCCGGCGAACGTCGAACCCGAGCCCGAGCCGGCGGTGCGGGACGCCCTCGAGCCCGAGCCCGCGAACGTCCAACCCGAGCCCGAGCCGGGGAAGCGGGCCGCCCTCGAGCCCGACCCCGCGACCATCGAACCCGGGCCCGAGCCGGCGCACATCGAACCCCAGCCGGTGGCCGCGGCGCCCAACCCCCCAGCCCTCGAACCCGAGCCCGAGCCGGCCAACATCGAACTCGAGCCGGTGGCCGCGGCGCCCAACCCCCCAGCCCTCGAACCCGAGCCCGCCCCCTTCACAGCCGTCCCCGCGACCACCGAGGCGCAGCCCGCAGCCCTCGAACCCGAGCCGGCCCAGTCCACAGCCATCCCCGTGACCGCCGATGGGGCGGACCCCGCCGCCGGTCCCGTCGGCGTCGTCTCGACCGGAGACGGGCCCGGTCCGTCTCCCCAGCGTCGGTTCGAGCGGGGCCAGGTGGTGCCCCTGCGGCCCCGCGCAACGACCAGGCTCAGGGTGACGGGCGAACTGCTGGTTCTGGTCACCTTCCTCGGCTTGGTGGTCTCGGGCATCATCGTTGCCCTCGCCGTGGCCGGCAACCAGGTGCTGAGCGGGCTCTGACCCGGCGGACGGGCCATGGGTCGGCAAATGGCGGACGCCGTGACCCGCCGGCGGGCCGCTGCCGTGGCCGGGCACCGGGGCGACGCCGACGCCGCCCGCTCGTTCCTCGCGGATCCGGAGCCGTCGGTGCGGGCCACGGCGCTCGGCGCCCTGGCCCGCGCCCGGTCACTGGCGACCGCCGACCTCGTCGCCGCCCTGGCGGACCCGTCCGCCGTCGTGCGGGCTCGGGCGGCGGAGCTGGCGGCAAGCCTTCCCGGGGACGCCGATCCCGCTCTGTGCCCGTTCCTCGGCGATGCGGATGCCAGCGTCGTGGAGGCGGCGGCCTGGGCGTCGGGCGAGCGGCGACCCCCCGAATCCGGGGTGGTGGCGGCGCTGGCCGCAGTGACGACCGGGCACGACGACCCGATCTGCCGGGAGGCGGCCGTGGCCGCGCTCGGGGCGATCGGCGACCCCGCCGGCCTGCCCGCCGTCCTCGCGGCCACCACCGACCGCCCCGCGGTGAGGCGCCGGGCGGTGCTGGCGTTGGCACCCTTCGAGGGTCCCGAGGTCGAGGCCGCGCTCGAGCGGGCGCTCGGGGATCGCGACTGGCAGGTCCGACAGGCGGCGGAGGACGTGGGCCGCTAGCCAGGCCGGCGGGGCCCATCCGCGGTCACGGCCGGCTCCAGGTCGACTCCCAGGCGCCGAGCTCGGCCTCGACGGCGGCCCGGACCGGCGGCGGGGCGAAGGACGCCGACATCGCCCGCCGCTGCAACGCCGCCAGGCCCCCGGCGCCGACCCCATGGTGCCGTGTCACTAGGGCGAGCTCTCGTTCGAGCGTGGTCGAGAAGTAGCCGGGATCGTCGGTGTTCACCGACACGTTCATTCCCAGGCCGATCATCTCGCCGACGGGATGATCCGCGATCGACGGCGGGGTGACGCCGAGCAGCACGTTGGATGTGGGCGACACCTCGAGCGGGACCTGCTCCTCGATCAGGCGCTGCGCCACCGATCGGTCCTCGAGCGCCCGCACGCCATGGCCGATCCGTACGGCGCGAAGGCTGTCGAGGGCGCCGGCCACGCTCGCCGGTCCCGCGGCCTCGCCGGCGTGCGCCACCGCCGGGACGCCGGCCGCCCGGGCGCGGGCGAAGGTGTCGGCGTAGAGCTCGGGCGGCCACTCCGCCTCCGGTCCCCCGAGGCCCATCGCCACGGCCCCGGCCGGTGCATGTGCGCCCGTCAGCAGCGAGGCGGTCAGGTGGTCGTCGGGCAGCTCCTGGCCCCGGGAGATGTCCAGGATCCACCGGACCTCCACGCCCCGCCCCGCTGCCCGCCGCTGGGCCTCGTCGAGGGCGGCGGCGTAGGCCGCCTCCCCCCAGCCCCGGGTGCGGACGTGATTGACCGGCGTGGTGGTGACCTCCGCCCACCGGACGCGCTGGCGCGCCAGCTCCTCGGTGAGCGCGTCGGCGCAGCAGACCAGGTCGTCGGGCGTGCGCAGGACCGCGAGGCCGGCGCGGAACAGCTCGATGAAGTGGAGGAAGTCGCGGAACCGGTACCGCTCCGCCAGCTCGGCCTCGGACCCGACCCCGAGGTCGACGCCGTTCCGCTCGGCCAGGGCCAGCACCGTCGACGGCCGCATCGACCCCTCGAGATGGACGTGGAGCTCGACCTTCGGAAGCGCGGCGATGGCCTCGACGGGAACGGGGCCGGAGGCCGGATCAGCGGCGGCGGCCATCATTAGGGGACGCGCCGTGGGAGGCCTCCAGCACCCCGCCGCACCCCCGGCACCGCGCCCGCCACCCGGTCGGCGTGACCTGCACGGTCAACCAGCGGCCGCAGTCCACGCAGAAGCGCCAGGGCTCGTACGGGCCGGAGCAACCGGGGCACTCCTCCACGGGAGCACCGCACCCCGAGCAGTGGCGCCAGTGGGCCGGCGCGGGGAGGGTCGAGGGCGTGGGTCCCAAGTCGGGCACGGCCGGTGACGCTAGCCGCCCCCCGAACCTGCGTCGGTAAGGGCCCTCATAGGGGCTCCAAGCACCGCAAGTTGGGGTCTTGGGCGTCGGCCTCAGCGCCCCGCCTGGAACACCACCCGCAGCGCCGCCGGCTCCTCGATGCAGCGGCCGGCGCCCAGCACGACGCACTCGAGGGCGCTCTCCACGAGGTGCACGTCGATCTCGGTCTCGTGGGCGATGCGCTGGTCGAGGCCGGCCAGCATGCCGCCCCCGCCCACCAGGTGCAGGCCCTGGGTGATGAGGTCGTGGGCCAGCTCGGGCGGGGCGTTGCCGAGGCATGCGACGACCGACTCGATGATCTCGGTGATCACGTCGTCGATGGCGGCGCGGATCTCGGCCGGCGTCAGGATGACCGTCTTCGGCAGGCCCGATGCCAGGTCCCGCCCCCGGACCTCGGCCTTGAGCTCGTCGCGCACCGGCCACGCCGATCCGATGGCGATCTTGATCTCCTCGGCCGTGCGCTCACCCACGGCGATGCCGTACTCGCGCCGCACGTAGGCCTGGATGGCGCCGTCGATGTCGAAGCTGCCGACCCGCACGGCGTCGAGCGCCACGACCCCGCCGAGCGACACCAAAGCGGTCTCGGTAGTGCCGCCCCCGACGTCGATCACCAGGCTGGCGATGGGCTCGTGGATCGGGAGCCCGCAACCAATGGCGGCGGCCATCGGCTGCTCGATGAGGAAGGCGTCGGTGGCCCCCGCTCGCCGCGCGGCCTCGGCCACCGCCCGCCGCTCGACCTCCGTGATGGCCGACGGCACACAGACCACCACGCGGGGCCGGTTGAAGCGGCCGACCCGCACGCGGTGCAACAGCAGCCGGATCATCCTCTGCGTGACGTCGAAGTCGGTGATCGCGCCCTGGCGGAGGGGGCGCTCGGCGACGATGTCGCTGGGGGTGCGCCCGATCATCTGCCAGGCGTCGTGGCCCATCGCCAGCACCTCACGGGTGCGGGTGTTCAGGGCGATGACGGTCGGCTCGTTGAGGACGATGCCGCGGCCCCGCTCGTACACGAGGGTGTTGGCGGTGCCGAGGTCGATCGCGAGGTCGCGGGCCACTTAGTGGACCCTCCCGGGAGTCATCGTGGTGTCTCGCCGGTCGGATCCACCGCTGGACATCGTCCTCGTCGTCACCGCAGCCGCTGGCCGCGTCTTCCTCCTGCGTCCTCGCCAGTGACGAATCTGCCACGGCGACACATCCATGGAGCTTCCGGGAGCGCCCACTAGCGCTTCCACCAGCGTCGGGTCCGCACCTCGTCGTCGCGCGGGGCCAGCGCCTCCATCTCGCGGCGGAAGTTGTCGATGCTGGCGTCGAACGAGCTGGGGGGCCGGTTCCGCAGGTACAGCACGGTCAACCCGACCGCGGAGATCACCACCGCCAGCAGGAGGAAGGCGACGGCAGCCACGGGATCAGCCAGTCCCCGCGTCGACGATGTGCTGCGCCTCGAGCCCCCAGCTCTCCCCGCCCGTCCAGGACTCGCGCTTCCAGATGGGAACCGAGCGCTTCAGGGTGTCGATGCAGAACCGGGCCGCGGCGAAGGCCTCGTCGCGGTGTGGCGCCGACACGGCGACGACGACCGCGCTCTCCCCGATCTCCAGGACGCCCACCCGGTGCAGCATGGCGATGCGGCCGACCATCGGCCAGCGCACCCGCGCCTCCTCGGCCACGTCGCGCAGTCGGGGGACCATCTGCTCCTCGTAGGCCTCGTACTCGAGCCGGTGGACCCCCGGTCGGCCCTCGGCATGGTCCCGGGCGGTGCCCGAGAAGAGGACCAGGCCGCCGCAGTCGGGGCGCACCGCCCAGGCGGTGGCCTCGGCGACCGGGAGCGGCGCTACGGACAGGCCGATCCAGGTGTCGCCCTCGGGGGGCGCGAGCCCGGCTCGCCCGGCCTCGTTGCTCGGCCTCTCCATCGTGTTCATGCTACGCAGGCCCCGGCCGGTGGGCGCGGTCTCTGGCCGGCCACCCAGGGTTATCCTCCGCGGCGTGCCCTTCGACGACGACGCCGAAGCGGATTTCTTCCGGTTCCGTCCGCCGCCGCACCCCGACGATCGGCTGTGGCGCCACCCGTCGGAGCTGGAGCCGCAGCGGGCCGAGGGCGCCGGCGGCGACGACCGACAGCCCGGCCGCCCCTGGGGGGTGGTGGCGGTGGCGGGCACGGCGGGAGCGGTCCTCGCGGGTGCCGGGGTCCTGGCGTTCGGCCTGGGTGAGCGAACAGTCGATCGCCCGGTGGTCGAGCGTGTCGCCCTCGACACCGTGTCGTCCTCGCCGCGGGCCGCCGAGACCGCGAATGGCATCCGCCAGCACGTGGCGCCGGCGGTCGTCTCCGTCGAGGGAGGGGGCTCCGGGATCGTCGTGCGCGACGACGGGATCGTGCTCACCAGCGCCAGCGTCGTCGACGGCAGCGGACCACTGAGCGTCCGCCTGCCCGACGGGTCGTCGACCGATGCGGAGGTCGTGGGCTCCGACCCGTCGACCGGCATCGCGGTGCTCGACCTGGAGGGGCGCGGCTACGAGACCGGCCTGCTGGCCAGCGAGGCCGGGCTGGTGCAGGGCCAGATGGCCTTCACCGTGAGCGTCGGCTCCGCCGGTGGCGCCACCACGGTCGCGGCCCTGGTCGGGGCCACCCGTAGCTACCAGACCCCGGCCGGCAACACGCTCGACGCCGTCGTCGAGACCACGGGCGACGCACCGGCGCACGCCGTCGGGGGACCGCTGGTCGACGCCAGCGGGGTCGTGGTCGGTGTCGTCACGGGCGTCGACGACGGCACCGCGTCGTACGTCGTCCCGGTCGAGGTGGCGCGCAAGATCGTCGAAGACCTGGTGGCGGTCGGCAAGGTGGAGCGCTGCTGGCTCGGCATCGAGGGGAGCGACGCCGGCGATCCCGAGGTTGCCGGCGGCGGGGTCATGATCGCCTCGGTGGCGTCCGACAGCCCGGCCGAGCACGGCGGCCTGCGGGTCGGCGACGTCCTCGTCGAGATCGACGGGCACACGATCGGCCACGTGCCCGACCTCATGATCACCTTGCGGTCGCGGTCTCCGGGCGACGAGATCGCGGTCACGGTGGTGCGCGACGACAACCCGGTCACGCTGATCGTCACCCTCGGCGGGCAGAGCAGGGCCGCCAGCTGAGCCCGGGCCCGGGACGCCGCCGTGGGCGGCCGAGCACCCGCGGTGCCTAGCGACGCGCGCGCAACAGGCGCCGGGCGGCCAGCACCCCGCCGGTCGCGATCGCGGCGACCCCGGCACCCGCCAGCCCGAGCGCGACCTCCTGGCGCCGGCGCGGGCTCATCGTGGCCCAGGCACCGGCCTCGAAGGCGTCGACGCACGCCTCCTCGTTGGTCACCGTGGGCGACCAGCCCTGGGCACGGAGGCGGTCGTTGGCGATCGTCCACGGGTGCAGCGTGTACGCCACCAGCTCCGGGGGGGTCGGACCCAGGCCCCAGCGGAATCCCCAGCGCACCAGGCGGCCGGCGACCCGTTCCGGCAGCGGGACCTTCAGCGGCGCGCCGATGAGCGAGCGCACCATGTCGCCCGGGACCGATCCATCGGGCGCCACGTTGAAGGCGCCGTCGAGCCGCCGGCTCCGGCCCAGGTGAATGGCCGCCGCCAGGTCGCCGACGTCCAGGAACTGGACGGGGGGCTCGTCGGCGGTCTCCGGGACCGCCGGTCCCGGCCGCAGCGCGGGCACCAGCCACTCGCGACTGTCGGACCCGGCCGTACGCGCCGGACGCAGCACGGTGAGCACCGCACCCGGATGGGCGCTGCGCCACTCGGCCGCCAGCCGCTCGATCTCGGCGCGCTCGGCGGCGAAGGCGAAGCCCGGGTTGGGACGCAGCGTCGCCTCCTCGGTCAGCGGCACCGGGTTGTTGGGCCAGGCGCCGTAGACGGTGGCGCTCGAGAGGACGACGAGGTGCACGACCGCGGCATCGCCGGCGGCCTCGAACAGGCGGCGGCCCCGGTCGACATCGCAGGTCGGCGCCGTCGGCGACTCCGGCACCGAGGTCGCCAGGTGCACAACGGCGTCGGCGCCCTCGAGGTGGGGCTTGACGTCGTCGGATCCGAGGTCGATGCGGCGCACGTCCACGTCGTCGGGCAGCCCCACCACCGATCGACTGGCGAGGGCGACCACCGTGCCGACGTCGGGGTCGCCGGCGGTCAGCTCGGCGACACGGCGGCCGAGCGGCGAGTCGACGCCCGTGATGACGACGGTACTCATGGCTTTAACCTTGCCAGCTGGGACCGGCGGAAACACCAAGGGCTCGGAAGCACCGCGCCGCGGTGGTCGGCGGACTGGGTGGCGATAGCGTCGCGTAGGTGAGCGAGCCCGGCTCTCCCGATCCCTTCGAGGGGTTTCCCCTGTTCGGTGACCTGGCAAAGCTCTTCGGCCAGGGCGGGCGCGGGGTTCCCTGGGACGCCGCCCGCAGCCTGGCCTTGGCCGTCGCCACCGACAACCAGAGCGAGGCCAACGTCGATCCGATCGAGCGCATCAAGCTGGAGCAGCTCGCCCGGGTCGCGGAGCTTCACGTCGCCAACGTCACCGGCCTGCCCACCACCATGACCGGGCGTGAGCTCAAGGTTCTGCCAGTGAACCGGGGACACTGGGCCCAGCGGACGCTCGAGGACTACCGGCCGCTGCTCGAGAAGCTCGCCGGATCCCTCGGATCGCCCAACCTGGGCGGGCCCGGTGAACCCGGTGGCATCGGCAGCGAGCTGGACCTCGGCGACGACGCGGCGCTCAGGGCGGGCCAGGATCCCGACGACCAGCTTGCGGCGATGCTGGGCCCGATGATCCAGGCGATGCAGCCGATGATGGTGGCGATGACCGCGGGGTCGATGGTCGGCCACCTGGCCCGCCGCTCGTTCGGCGAGTACGACCTCCCGATCCCCAGGACCCCGTCCGACGAGCTGTTGATCCTGGTCCCGAACCTCGACGCGTTCGGCGAGGAGTGGAGCCTGCCGGCGGACGACCTGCGCCTGTGGATCTGCCTCCACGAGATCGCCCACCACACCGTGCTCGGCGTCCCGCACCTGCGCGAGCGGCTCGAGCTCCTGCTGACGCGCTACACGACCAGCTTCCGCACGGATCCCCAGGCCCTCGAGGAGCACCTCGGCGACATCGACCTCAGCGCTGGCCCCGAGTCGCTGGCCGGGCTGCAGCAGGTCCTAGGCGAGCCCGGGGCGCTGCTGGGTGCGATCCAGTCCGACGAGCAGCGAGCGCTGCTCCCCCAGCTCGAGGCGCTGGTGGCCGTGGTGGTCGGGGTCGTCGATCACGTGATGGACGAGGTCGGCGCCAAGCTCATCAGCAGCTACGGCATGCTGACCGAGGCCCTGCGGCGCCGGCGGGTGGAGACCGCCGAGGCCGACCGCTTCGTGGAGCGGCTGCTCGGCCTCGAGCTCACCCAGGTGACCTACGACCGCGGGTCGCGGTTCGTGGCCGGCGTGATCGAACGGGCCGGGCCCGAGGGATTGGCGCGGCTCTGGGAGGGCGAGCGGACGATCCCCAGCCCGCCCGAGGTCGACGCCCCGGGCCTGTGGCTGGCGCGCATCGACCTGCCCGACCTCCCCGCGGAGTAGTCCGCCCCGCGCTTCGCCGCTACTGCAGCTTCGTGGGATCGATGATCACGGTGCGGTCATCTCCGGGGCCGCGGTTGCCGCCGTTGCGGCCGTTCCGGCGCTCGGCGTCGTCGCGATCGACCGTGGTCGCGTCCACGTCGGCGGCGTCGAGCTCCCTGGCGCGGTCGTAGGGCGGGGGCGGGGGCGGCGGCGGAGGGGGCGGAGTTGGCGGGCTCGCCGGGCGGTCGCCCTTGCCACCGCGGCGGCGGGCGTCGACGGCCGATCGGATGCTGCGGACCACGGGGTTCGGGCGTTGCGCGGGGAGCTGACCCCGGCCGAGCGCCCGCAGCCCGGCAACGTAGGAGAACAGTGCGAACCCGCCGCACGCAGCCACCACCAGGAAGCCGATCTGCACGGGGATCGTCACGATCACCGGGATGAAGGCACCGACCACCCAGGTGAGCTGGAACCGGGTCTCGAACTTCGCGAACGACCGCCCCCGGTTGGCGTCCGGTGCGTCGCGCTGCACCACCGAGTCGAACGCCAGCTTGGCGCTGCTGGCCGAGACCCCGACGCACGCGGCGAGCGCGGCCGCCGCTGCGAGCCCGCCGGTCCAGGCCGCCAGCACCGCCGCCACCGTGGTGATGCCGAGCACGATCTGCACGATCCGCTCCTCGGCGACGCCGGCCCGCCGCATCCCCGGGGCCACCAGCGCGCCGAGCAGCGACCCCACGCCGCTGGCCGCCAGCACGAGGCCGAACTCCCAGGCCGCGGCGCCCTGACTGCGCAGGTAGAAGGCGATCAGGAACGTGAGGAAGCCAACGATGCCGCGCATGAGCCCCATCGCCGACGCCGCCAGCACGATCCCGCCGCCCCGCAGCTCGTTGCGTTCCGTCTGCGACGTGTCGTCCTCGGCCACCTGGGTCGGCGGGATCCGGACGCCGAGCGCTGCGGCCACCGTGCAGGCGACGGCCGCCAGGACCAGCACGGCCTGGCTCCCGGCGACGGTGGCGGCGAGGCCGGCGGGGACGGCCGCCGCGAAGGTCACGACACCCGACAGGAACGACAGCTTCGAGTTGGCCTCGACCAGCTCCTCGTCGGACCGCACGACCGTGGGCACGATGGCCGACTTGGCCACGTGGTAGCTCTTCGACAGCACCAGCACGGCGAACGCTTCGGGGAACAGCAGCAGGCTGTCGATGTCGCGGATCATCAGGATGGCGAGCACCGCCCGGAGCGCGTTGGCGGCGATCACCATCCAGCGACGTCCGCCCCTGACGCGGTCGAGCGTGGGACCGATCAGCGGCGCCACCACCGCGAAGGGCGCCATCGTCAGCGCCAGGTAGAGCGCCACGCGGGAGCGGGCAGCATCGGGGTCGATGGACAGGAACAGCGAGTCGGCCAGGGCCAGGGTGATCAGCGTGTCGCCGGCGACCGTGGCGGCATGGGCGCGGGCCAACCGGGTGAACGGTGTGACGACGAAAGCGGCTGCGCCCGTGCGCTTGGGCCGGCCCAGCGGCTGCCATCCGGCATTGCCGGCGTTCGTCGCCATCACGAGCGAGGGTAACGGACAGCCGTGACGGCCCGGTGGGTCCCACCGGCCGAGGTCCCACCGGCCGAGGTCCCACCGGCCGAGGTCCCACCGGCCGAGGTCCCACCGGCCGAGGTCCCATGGGCCGAGGTCCCACCGGCCGAGGTCCCACCGGCCGAGGTCCCACCGGCCGAGGTCCCATGGGCCGAGGTCATGGGTACCGCCCTGGGAAGCCCGAGGCAATGGGTTCCGCATCCGGCCGAGGTCATGGGTTCCGCCCTGGGAAGCCCGAGGCAATGGGTTCCGCATCCGGCCGAGGTCATGGGTTCCGCCCTGGGAAGCCCGAGGCAATGGGTTCCGCATCCGGAACCGATTGCCTCACGCTCGATGCAGCGGAGCTCACGACCTCACGTCGTCAGGCCGAGGCGGCGGTCTTCGGGGTGTCGTACTTGTAGCCCAGGCCGCGGATGGTGACGATGCGCGTGGGTACCGACGGGTCCTGCTCGACCTTGGCCCGCAGCCGCTTGATGTGCACGTCCAGGGTCTTGGTGTCGCCGACGTAGTCGGTGCCCCACACCCGATCGATGAGGGTGTCGCGGGGCAGCACCCGCCCGGCGTTCGTCAACAGGATCTCGAGCAGCTCGAACTCCTTCAGCGGCAGGCGCACCTGCTCGCCCCGGATCTCCACCTCGTGGCGCTCGGGGTCGAGTCGGACGTCGCCCACCTGTAGCGCGTCGCCCGACGCGGCCCGCGACCCCGTCTCCGGGGGCCGCCGACGGAGCACCGCCCGCATGCGCGCCACCAGCTCGCGCAGCCGGTACGGCTTGGTGACGTAGTCGTCGGCACCGACCTCCAGGCCGACCACGGTGTCGATCTCCGAGCCCTTGGCCGTGACCATGATGATCGGCACCGCCGAACGCCGGCGCAGCTCGCGGCACACGTCCACGCCCGAGATCTTGGGGAGCATCACGTCGAGCAGCACCAGGTCGGGCTTCACGACGTCGAACAGGTCGAGCGCCTCCGCGCCGTCGTGCGCCACCTGCACACGGAACCCCTCGCGCTTCAGGCCCACCGTGAGCGCCTCGACGAAGCTGTCCTCGTCCTCGACAAGGAACACGGTGGCTTCGGGAGTGCTCATCGCTCCCCGCTCATGCTGCCTCGCAGCGGGCCGCTCGGGCCACACCCGGTCTCTCGCCCCTCGGGACGCTCGTTCATCCAGCCTCCTTGGTAACGGCAACCGGGCCGGGCCCGGCGGGGAGCCGCAATGTGAACGTCGAGCCCACGCCCTCGCGGGACTCGACCCGCACCTCGCCCCGGTGGTTGGAGGCGACGTGGCGGACGATGGCGAGCCCCAGCCCGGTGCCACCGGTCTCTCGGCTTCGGGCGCGATCGACCCGGTAGAAGCGCTCGAAGACGCGCTCCAGGTCGCGACGGGGGATGCCGATGCCGTGGTCACGCACGGTGACGTCGACCCAGGTGCCGTCGGTGCGCGCCTGCACCTCGACGGTGCTTCCCGGCTCGCTGTACTTCACGGCGTTGTCGAGCAGGTTGGTCAGCGCCGACACCAACTGGCGGCGCTCCCCGACCACCGTGAGGCGGGCCGGCGCTTCCTCGACCTCGAACTCGATGCCGCGCTGCTCGGCGGCGGGCTCCACGCGGGCGCAGGCCTCGCTCACGAACGTCGCCACCGGCACGTGCTCGTTGGCGGGCGCCGACGCCACCTCGAGGCGCGAGAGCTCGAGCAGGTCGTCGATGGTGCGTCCCACCCGGAAGGCCTCGTTGGCCAGTCGCTCGGCCAGCCTGCGGGTCACGTCCGGGTCGCGCTCGTCGAGCAGCGTCTCCGCCAGCAGCGCCAGCGCCCCCACCGGCGTCTTGAGCTCGTGGCTGATGTTGGCCACGAAGTCACGCCGGACGTTCTCGAGCCGCCGCCGCTCCGACGTGTCCTCAACGACCACCAGCACCCCGGAGGGCCGCGCGGGGTCGGCCAGCGGCACCGCACGGACGTTGAGGATGCGGCGCGGCGGCCCGAAGAGCTCGAGCTCGCGCTCGACGCGCCGGCCCCGCAGGGCGTCGGCGGCCAGGAGGCTGATCGCCTCCTCGACCAGCGCATCGCTGTGGCGGGCGGCCAGGAACGACGCCGCCGGGTCGTTGCGGTACACCACCTCACCGCGTTCGTCGAAGATCACGACGCCGTGGCCGATGGCGCCCAGCGCCCATGACAGCCGATCCTCGGCGCTCGCCACGCGAGATCGCCGCTCCACCGCCTGGGCCACGGAATGCTCCAGGTGATCGAGCGCGGCGTCGAGTCCGCCAGGGCCGGGGGTGACGGCCGGGCGGCGATCGGCGTCGAGGACCCGGGAGGCGGCCACGAGGCGCCGAGTGGCGGTCCGCTGGGCCACCAGCGCCGCCGTCCAGGCCGCCAGCACCGCGACGAGCACGACGACGAGCACGGTCAGGGCAACGGTCATCGCGGCCCCGCTCCTCGTGCCATCAGGCGGTCCTCCGGTCCTCCGCCGACACGAGATCCAGGACGGGAGACACATCGATGCGGTCGTCGATGCCGATGCCGCTGAGAGCGGTCACCGACACGAATCCCTGGGCCACGAGGGCGGTGTCGGAGTCGGGTGGCAGCTCGGTGTCGCTCGGGCGGAATTCGATCTGCAACCGTCCGCCGTCGGGCGCGGCCTCGACGACCGACGATCGCACAGTGCCGAACGGAGCCAGCGTGGCTGCCGCCCTGGCCCCCTTCAGGCGGTCCATTGCCAGGTTCGGCACGTTGACGTTGAGCACGGTGCACGGAGGCGCCTCGTCGCTTGCGAGCCAGGAGACGGTGGAGGCGGCGACTGCGGCGGCCGACTCCCACTCGGCGGGGCGGTCGAACGCGACTCCGGAGACATCCCGCAGCCGCCCGCGTGCCCCCGGATCGTCGCCGATCTCCGGGCTCTCGATCACCTCGGCCCGGGCCCGGTCGCCGTCGCCCACGGTGACGGTCTTCCGTGCCCGTTCGTGCAGGTGCAGGGTCGAAACGTCGATGCTCACCGCCAGGCCCCGGCAACCGAAGTTGGCGGCCGTCAGCGCGGCCCCCACGGTGCCGGAGTGGAGGACCGCCCGGCCGGTGTTGGCACCGGGGTTGATGCCCGAGACGACCAGCTCGGGTGCGTCACCGAAGCCACCCAGCCGGGCCGACAGGACGCACAGCCCGGGCGGACCGGCCACCGCGTAAGCCGGCACACCGTCGAGGCCGGGCAGGACGACGCGCTCGGCGTCGATGCCCTCCTCCACGTGCACCTGGCCGATGGCGGCCGAAGAACCGCTCATCTCGCGATCGGGCGCCACCACGATCACGTCGTAGCCGTCGTCGACCAGGGCCCGCGCCAGGGTGTGCAACCCCGGCGAGGCGACGCCATCGTCGTTTGTCACCAGGACTTTCATCGGTCCTCCCGGGGTCGGGGGTCATGGCAATTCTGCCGTTGCCACCCGGCAGCGACATGGAACCCCATGGTTCGTACCCCGTTCGGCGGTGCTTTCGTCGGCCCGCTCACCGCACCTCGGCCGCCAGGTGCGCAGGCTCGCCGGTGATGAGATAGCGGAGGCGGGCGCCGATGATGGCGGCGTGGTCGGCGATGCGATCGGCGGCCTGCCCGACGATGTAGACGCCCGTCGCCGTGGCCGCCGACTCGGGGCCCCGGAGGCGCTGCAGCTCGGCCAGCAGGCGCTCGTGGTAGGTCTCCGCCGGCGGGCGCTGGTCGGCGAGCTGGCTGGCCAGCCCGAGGTCCTGCGCCGACCACGCCCGCAGCGCGGTGCGGTACTGCTCGACGGCCAGGTCGACCATGGTGAGGGCGATGTCCCACGGGGCACCGCAGGTCGCCAACCTGCTGACCTGGGGCGTGAGCTTCAGGATCCGCAGCGACAGGTCACCCACCCGCTCGAACTCCGACAGGATCCGCACCACCGAGACGACGAAGCGCAGGTCGCTGGCCACCGGCGCCTCGCGATTGAGCAGCTGGTAGCAGCGCTCCAGCAGGGAGAGGTGCATGCCGTCGATCTCGTCGTCGGCCTTGAACGCCTGGTCCATCAGCCGCACGTCGCCCGTCTGCAGGGCCTCGCGCATCAGCTCGAGGTTCTGGTCGACGCGCACGCCCATGAGCTCGACCTGGATGCGCAGCTGGTCGAGCTCCGCCTGGAAGGCGCTTCGCAGCCGGATGGGGGTGGGCTCGGAGGTGCTCATCGCGCCGGCGCTAGCCGAAGCGCCCCGTGATGTAGTTCTCGGTGCGCTCGTCGGACGGGTTGGAGAAGATCGTCTCGGTGCGGTCGAACTCGACCAGGACGCCGGTGCGGCGGTCGGATTCCGCGCTGACCTCGGTCGAGAAGAACGCCGTGGCGTCCGACACCCGGGCGGCCTGCTGCATGTTGTGGGTCACGATCACGATCGTGAAGTCGGCCTTGATCTCCTGCATCAGGTCCTCGATGCGGGCGGTGGCGATGGGGTCGAGCGACGAACAGGGCTCGTCCATGAGCACGACGTCTGGCCGGGTGGCGATGGCGCGGGCGATGCACAGGCGCTGCTGCTGGCCGCCGGACAGGCCCATCGCAGACTCCTTGAGCCGGTCCTTGACCTCGTCCCACAGCGCCGCCTTGTGCAGCGACGTCTCGACCACCTCGTCGAGCTGCGCCCGCTTCTTGGTGCCGAGCAGGCGTGGCCCGTAGCCGACGTTGTCGTACACCGACTTGGGGAACGGGTTGGGCTTCTGGAAAACCATCCCGATGCGCCGGCGCACCTCGACCGGGTCGACGTCCGGACCGTAGAGGGGTACCCCGTGGTAGTTGAGCGTGCCCTCCGCTCGCGCCCCCGGGATGAGGTCGTTCATGCGGTTGAAGCAGCGGAGGACCGTGGTCTTGCCGCAGCCGGAGGGACCGATGAACGCGGTGATCTCGTTCTTGCGGACGTCGAGCGTCACCTCCCGCACCGCCCGGAAGTCCCCGTAGTACGCCGCGAGGTCGCGCACCTCGAACACGACTGGCAGCTGGTCGGGCTCGCGCTGCTCACGGTGCCCGAGCTCGAGGCCCTGGGGCAGTGGGCCCGCGGGAGCGCTGGTCGCGGCTTCGGTCGCGGCATGATCGGTCATTGCGACCTCTTCCTCTCGAAACGGTTGCGGAGGATGATGGCGAGGGAGTTGACGAGCAGCACGAACACGAGCATGGCCATGATCGTCGCGGACGCGTTGGCCACCCTGAACGCTTCCTCGGGCTGCTTGGCGAACGTGGTCACGATCGAGGGTAGGGCCACGAACCGCTCGCTCAAATGCCCGGGGTCCACGACGTTGCCCACGTTGAGGCCACCGCCCTGGCTGAAGAAGCCCGTCACGGCGCCCACCACGATCAGCGGGGCGGCCTCGCCGACCGCTCGGGCGATCGAGAGCAGCGCCCCCGTGAGGATGCCCGGTGCGGCGTAGGGGAGCACCTCCGAGCGAATGACCTCCCAGCGGGTCGCCCCCACGCCGTAGGCACCCTCACGCAACGCAAGCGGCACCGCCCGGATGGCCTCGGCCGACGTGATGATGACGATGGGCAGCACCAGGACGGCCAGGGTGACGCCGGCCGCGGCCAACGTGCGACGGTCGACACCGGAGGCGCCGGCGAAGCCACTGAAGGCGTCGACGAAGATGGCGAGGCCCAGCAACCCGTAGACCACGGACGGCACGCCGGCCAGGTTGCGGATGTTGAGCTCGATGAAGGACGTCAGGCGGTTGTGCGGCGCGTACTCCTCGAGGTAGATGGCGGCACCGATCCCGAGCGGGAAGGCGATGACGATCACGCAGATCGCGATCCAGAAGGACCCGATGATGCCCTGGGAGATGCCGGCCCGCTCTGCGCTCCCCGAAAGGCTGCCGTCGAGGAACTCCCACCCCCGATCCGTGTAGACGGGGAGACCGTCGACCAGCACCCGGGAGAGCAGTACGGCGAGGATCACGAGCGACAGGAGGAGGGCCACCAGCAAGCTGATCTCGAACACCCGTCCCCGAACGTCCGCTTTGGTCCCCCGGAGCGCGGCGGCAACCTGTGCCTCGACCGCCGCCTCGCTGCTGGTCCCAACGGTGGTGAATGCCATGCCGGTTCGACCCTCAGTAGACCAGGCGCACTCGGCGCACGACGGTGTTGGCGATCAGGTTCAGGGCGAAGGTGAAGAAGAACAGGACGATGCCCACGAAGTAGAGGCTGGGAACAGCCAGGCCCGCCCCCCGCACGTTCTCGGTGCCGACCGCCAGCGACGCCATCGCCGCCGTCATGGTCAGGCTCCCGTCGAGCGGGTTGGCCGTGTACGTGGCGGCATCGGCCGCACCCCCGGCGATGAACACCACCATGGTCTCGCCGATGGCCCGCGATGCCGCCAGGATCATCGCCGCCACGATGCCCGACACCGCCGCGGGCAACACGACTCGCACGGTGGTCGACATCCGACGGGCACCGATGCCGGCGGACGCCTCACGCAGGCTGTTCGGCACCGCCCGCATGGCATCCTCGGAGACGGAGGCGACGAGCGGGATCGTGAGAATGCCCACCGCGATGCCGGCCGCCATCATGCTCCCGCTGCTGTGTTCGTCGCCGAAGATGCGGCCGACCACCTCGGGCGCGATCCAGTTGAGCGCGAACACCCCGAGCACGACCGACGGGATGCCCGCGAGCACCTCCAGGATCGGCTTGAGCACGGTGCGCACGCGGGGCTGGGCGTACTCCGACAGGTAGACCGCAGCGCCGAGGCCGAGCGGTGCTGCCACGAGCATGGCGATCCCGGTCACGATGAGCGTGCCCGCGAGGATCGTGGTGATGCCGAACTGGTTCTGGCGGGGGGCCCAGCTGCTGGCGTCGAAGACCGTCGACCACTCGACGTCGGTGAAGAACTCGAGGCCGTTGCTGAAGAGGGACACCAGGATGAGCACGCTGATGACCAACGACAGCGCCGCCGCGGCGGCAAAGACGAGTCCCATGGTCCGCTCGCGGCGATGGCGGCGCGGGTCGCCACTGAGGTCGACCGGTGGTTCGGGGGGCGGGAGGGTGGTGGTCGCCATGGATCAGGCCTCTAGGTGCTGGGGGTCGGACTCATGGCCGGGGCTCGCCTGGGCGAGCGAGTGGGCGGTGGGGCCGGGCTGCACCAGCCCGGCCCCACCGTATCCGGGGAGTTGGTGCCGATCAGCGGCCTTCCCAGGCCGTCACGGTGTCCTGGACCTGGTCGTCGGGCATCGCCACGTAGCCGCCCTCCTCGACGAACTGGTTCAGGTTCTCGAGGTAGTAGTCGACGAACGGGACCACGGCCGGGTTGTCGTCGGCCGCCGCCGTGCTCACGTAGATGAACAACGGCCGTGACAGCGGGTAGCTCTGGTCGGAGATGGTGTCAGCTTCGGGACCCACGCATTGTGTCGGATCGCTCGCCGGCTCCTCGGAGATCGGGATCTCGGTGACCTGGTCGCCGGCTTCCTCTGCGAATGCGAAGCCGACCCATCCGAGAGACGTGTCGGAGGCCTCGATGTTCTGGATGATCACGTTGTCGTCGGCGCTCGAGGCGTAGTCGGGACGGGTCGTCTCGATCTGGTCCTCGGGCAATCCACGCTCCTCGGCGATGCCGGACAGCGCGATCTCGATGAACGAGTCGTAGGTCCCGGACTCGGTGCCCGGGCCGGTGAGCTCGAGTGGAGCGTCCGGGAACTGCGTCGACGAGCCCAGCTCGGTTGCCAGGGCCTGCGCATCGGACCAGTTGTTGAAGCCCTCCGACTCGGGGCCGATCAGCGCGTATAGGTCGGCAAAGCTCAGGCACTCGGGCGCGTCGGCGTTGTTGGCATTGGTCAGCACTGACATGCCGTCGTAGCCGACCTGAAGCTCGACGTATTCGATGCCGTTGCCCTCGCAGGCGGTCGCCTCTTCTTCTTCGATCGTCCTCGAGGCGTCGGAAATGTCGGTCTCGCCATTGCAGAACAGCTCGAACCCATCACCGGTGCCCGGGCCGTCGACGGCGATGTCGACATCGCCGTTCTCGCCGGTGAAGGCCTCGGCGGCCAGCGACGTGATGGGCTCTACGGTCGACGACCCGGAGATGTTGATCGAGCCGGACACGTCGCCACTGCCTTCGGTGTCGCTGCCCGAGTCTCCGCTGGTGCTGTCATCGTCATCGTCGCCGCATGCGGCTGCGACCATGCTGAAGGCCAGGAAGACCCCTAGCCACGCCAGCCGGCGCTTCTTGATGAGCTCCACGAATGCCCTCCCTTGGGCTTGCTGTCGCCATGAGCTGAACGCTCCGGTCGCGGCCACCGTAGGAAGACGAGGTGAACGGCCGGACAGAGCGCTGGTGAACGAGTAGTGAACGAGGCGGGAACGTTGCCGAAACGGCGCGGACGTTGCCCCGGAGTTGGGCGCACGGGCGTCACCGCGCCACGCTGCGCGCGACCGACCGGGCGGCCGTTCCGCACGGCCGCCCGGTCGGCGGGTGCCTGGGTGGGCTCGGTGAGCTGCTGTGGACAGGACGGGCCGAGCCCTATAGCGCACCCCTGCGCCACGGCCCGGTGATGGCGCAGGTCATGCCACTGCCGGGCACGGTGGAACCGTTGCCTTGGATGTTGACGAACAGCACCTCGCCGTCGGGCGAGAAGGTGGCGCCCGCGAACTCGCTGTCGCTGAACACGTTGACGGCGAACTCGAATGCCTCGCCCCTGCGGTTGAGGCCGACCAGCCGGTTGATGTCGACGATGCCCGGGGCGAGCGGGTGCGTGTCGTTGTCGGCACCGCTGGCGTCGTCCTCGCACAGCACGATTCCGCCCCGGGGCGTGACCAGCAGGTTGTCCGGCGAGTCGAGCACCGAGCCGCCGCTGGACTCGAAGAACAGCGTCAGCCGGTCCGAGCGGGTGTCGTAGTGCCACACCTGGCCCAGGGCCGCGTCGCCGCCGCTGGTGGAGGTGAAGAAGAACCCCCTCGAGCGCTCGTCGTACCAGATCCCCTCGAGCCGGTTGAACAACGCGCCGCCCTTGGCGATGCCCTGGAGCGCCACCGGGGTCACCCCGCCCTCGAGGTCGGGATCGGGGTCGTCGATGCGCACCCACTCGACGCGCAGCGACTCGCCGACCCGCTGGCCGGTGATCATCTGTCGAGCGGGCTCGCCTTCGACCGCCAGCATCTCGAGCCGGCCGCCACGCGTCAGCTCGTGCGGGTCGCGCGGCCTGAAGCGGTAGAAGCCGCTGTCGTTGCCATCGTCCTCGGTCTGGTAGACGAAGCCCGTCAGCGGGTCGGTGGCCACGGCCTCGTGCGAGAACCGGCCCATGCCCGTGATCGGCGGTGACTTCTCCGGACCGTCGGCGGACGTGCGCACCAGGTAGGCGTAGCCGTGCTTCTGGGCCCAGCCGTCGTTGGGTCCCTCCACGGTCTCCTCGCATGTGATCCAGCCGGCGTCACGGAACGCGACCCCGCCGGCGCAGTTCGTGAAGGAGCCGGCGAAGCTCACGAACTCGCGGAGCACCCGGCCCCGCCGGGTGTCGAACACCACCGAGACGTTGCCGCCCACGCCCAGCACGTCGTACTTCGTGTCCTCCGGGGCCTGAACCGCACCCTCGACCGTGCCCGGGGCGGAGCGGACCTCGTGGTTGCGGATCAGCAGCGAGGTGTTGCCGCGCCCCCTGAAGGCGGCCATGCCGTCGTGCGAGACCGGCACCGGCGTGCCGTCGCTCATGATGTCCCCGATCTTCGAGAACGTGACGTACTCGAAGCCGTCGGGAAGGGCCAGGATCTCGTCGCCGTTCTGATCGGCCGTGCGGGCCAAGGGGCCGTACCCGCCGTCGCCCTTGCGCCCCTTTTGGCCATGGTGGCCCAGGGCCGACCGCGACGCCCCGGCGGCGGCGTTGAGGGTTTGGAACAAGGTCGTGCTGACGGCGGCGGTGCCGGCGGCGGCGGCCCCCCGCGTGAGGAAGGAGCGGCGGTCGAGCGTTGACATGGAGCTTCCCCTTGCTCGCGGCGTTTGGTCGCGGGCGACGCTACGAGTGGTAGGCATCACCGCCCTTGCCGTCAGGCGAACCCTCGTTGACGGCTCGTTGAACGTTCCCGTTCACCGTGGCCCGAGCGCATCCGGGGGGCCGCCCGCGAAGCTCGCGGCGAGGCCGGCGAGCATCTCCCGGTCGTGGGCGTATGTCAGCAGCCGGCCGGCCTCGTCGATCGGCACCCACCGGCGCTTGTCGACCTCGTCGTTGGGCACCCACGGCTCGACGCCGATCACCCGCATGAGCCAGTAGCGGACCAGCTTGGCGCGGCCCTTGCCGTCGGTGTACACGGTCGACGGCAGTTCGTCCCCGGGCTCGCACACCAGGCCCGTCTCCTCGCGCACTTCGCGGACGGCCGCCCGCTTCCAGGCCTCGCCCCGGTTGAGCTTGCCCTTGGGGAACGACCAATCGTCGTAGCGCGGCCGGTGGATGAGCACGATCTCGCCGCTCGGCCGGGTGACGCCGGACTCGTCGGCGACCGTGAGCTCCCGCCAGACGATGCCGCCGGCGGCGCGCACCTCGGGTCGCGGTTGCCGGCTTCGTCGGGGACGGGGCGGTCGAGCAGACACGGTGGCGTCGTCCAGTTCCTTCCCCGCACCGGGACCGACCATTTGTCTACTGCGGGCCGAGCGCTCAGCGAGCGGCGTGGGTCAGGTCGAGGGTCCAGTACAGGAAGTTGGTGGTGTGGTCGAGGATCGTCGTGCGGTTCTGCGTGTAGGGCACGTGGCCTGCGCCCTCGAATGTGGTCAGGTTCGCGATCAGGCCCGCGGCCTCCGCCTCGGCGACCGTGTCGAGGGCCCACTGGTAGGGGACGAGCGTGTCGGCCGTCCCGTGGAACAGCAGTGCGGCGGCCTCGCCGGGATTCGCCGTGGTCAGGATCCTCGCCCCCGACAGTGACACCGCGGCGCGCACGGTGGACGCGAACCCGGGGTTGCCGCTGTTGCCGACGTCCTCCGGGCCGTAGCCGACGTTGAGCGCGGTGATGGCGCCCGCGGAGGTCCCCGCGATGGCGATGCGGTTCACGTCGACGCCGTAGTCGTCGGCGTGGGCCCGCAGGAACCGGACCGCCGCTTGGGCGTCGTGCTTGGCGTCGACGATGGCGGTCAGGCACTCGGCCGTGATCGTCGTGCAGCCGTTGGGGGAGAGCCGGTAGTTGATCGAGACGCTGACGAAGCCCTTCCTGGCGAACGTCGTGGCCTCGTCGACGATCTCGGGCGACGTCTTGCTGCCGAACGCGAACGAGCCGCCGTGCACCCACACGATGGCCGGGCGGTCGGCCACGGTGTCGCCGGTCGGGGCATAGACGTCGAGCCGCAGCGTGACCTTCCGGTCCTGCTGGTCCACGGCACTGCCGTACCTCACGTTGCTGGTGGTGGAGACCCCGGTGAAGACTGCGTCGCGGTAGCGAAGCGGCGCAGCGCCGGGCGGGACCACCTTCTGCCAGTCGCAGCCGACCGCCACCAGGGCAAGGACGGCGACCAAGGCGAAGAGCAAACGGCGCATCGCGATCCCTCCATCTGACGGCGCTGGCCCCCACCCGAAGTATTAGCACCCGACATGACGGAGGCGTCAGCCGGCCTCGACGCCACGGGCGGGCAGGCCGGGCGGCCGCGGCAGCTCGCGGACCTCGCCCACCGCTCGAGGCAGCATCTCCCCCTCGCCGTCGGCCTCCGCCAGGACGCCGGCGGGGTCGATCGTGGCATTTCCGGCGTTGCCGGCGTCTCCGGCAGCGGCGCCCGTCACCTCGCGGCGCGAGCGCAGGTCGCCCACCCGGTCGAGCTGGCGCTCGAGCTGGCGGCGGCGCGTGCCCGCCAGCTCGTCCCAGCCCCGGCGGACGGTGTCGAGCCCGCGGCCGACCTTGTCGAGTGCGTCGGTGAACTTGGCCCACTGCTGCTCGAAGGCCGCCAGGCAGGCCAGGATCTCGTCGGACGTGCGCTGCAGCTGCACCTGCTCGACCGCCTGGCGGATGACGGCCAGCACCGAGAACAACGTGCTCGGCGAGCAGAGCACGACCTTCTGCTGCAGCGCCACCTCGACGAGGTCACGGTCGTGGGTGTGCACGAACGCGTACACCGACTCGTTGGGGATGAAGAGCAGCACCTCGTCGACCGTGTCGTCGGGATGGATGTAGACGCGACCCGACAGCTCCTTGACCCGGGCCCGGACGTCGCGCACGAACGCCACACGGTGCCGGTCGCGCTCACCGTCGGTGGGCGCCTCGAGGTACCGGAGGTAGTTGTCGATGGGAAACTTCACGTCCATGTGCAAGACGCGGCCGCCGGGCAGCATGAACGTGAAGTCCGGGATGGTGCCGGCACCCGAGATCCGCGACTGCTTGCGGTAGTTGATGCCCTCGACCAGGCCGGCGGCACGCAGCACGTCGTCGGCCATGCGCTCGCCCCACTGGCCGCGGGCCTGCGGGCTGGCAAGCGCCTGCCGCAGCGACTGGGTGGTGTCGGCCAGGCGGGCGCCCACCGCCGCCACCTCTGCGAGCCGCGACTCGACCCGGCCCTGTTGCTCTGCCCGCTCGCGCCGGAGGCAGGCGACGAGCTCGGCCACCTTGGCGAGCTCGGTGCGGACGTCGCCCATGCGCTGCTCGACCGCCGCGTTGCGCAGCTCGATCTCCTCGGCGACGCGGCCCCGCATCTCGCCGACCCGCTGCTCGAAGGAACGCTGACGCGCCTCCAGCTCGCGGGCGCCGGCGTCGGACTGCGCCCCCAGCCGCTCGCCGGCCACGGCCACCACCGTCTCCACGGCGGCGCGCACCATCGCCTCGCGGCCGGCACCGGCGTCGGACCGCAGCCGGTCGGCCGCCGCATCGGCCGTCGCGCGCGCCGCCGAGTGGGCGGCCGACGACGCGACCGAGCGGCCGATCGCGCCCGCGACCGCCAGCCCGGCGGCGAGCCCGGCCACGATGCCCACGACGAGCAGCGCTGCGTCCATGCGCGCAACTTACGAGTGCGTACTGACAATTAAGGGGATGCGCGGCCCGCCATGCGGCGCCCGCGAGCGGGTTCAGAGCGTGGCGGCCGTCGCGGGGATCGTCCCGCCGCGCTCTGTGGTGAGCCGCTGGAGCCGGGCGTGGGTCTCGATCGAGCCTCCGGGCGCCACCCTGGTCCAGCGACCCTCGGGATCCATGGTCCAGGCCAGCACGTCGTCGGCGAGCTCGACGTCCAGCACCTCGTCCAGTCGCTGCTGCAACTCCGGCTCGAGGACGGGCGTCAGCACCTCGACGCGGCGGTCGAGGTTGCGGGGCATGAGGTCGGCCGAGCCGATCAGCACCCGGGGCTCGCCGGGCCCGCCGCCGTTGGCGAACCGGTAGATCCGCGAGTGCTCGAGGTAGCGGCCCACGATCGAGCGCACCCGGATCGTCTCCGAAAGCCCCGGCACCCCGGGCGTCAGACAGCAGATGCCTCGCACAATGAGGTCCACCTCTACGCCCGCCTGCGAGGCGGCGTACAGCTCGTCGATCAGCCCGGTGTCGACCAGGCTGTTCATCTTCATCGTGATGCGGCCCCGCCCGGGCTCGGCCTGCGCGGCCGCCACCTCACCCCGGATCAGGTCGACGATGCCCGAGCGCAGCATCCGGGGCGCCACCAGCAGCCGCCGGTAATCCACGTTTCTGCCGTAGCCGGTCAGCTCGTTGAACACCTGGGTGAGGTCGCTGCCGATGTCCGGGTCGCACGTGAGCAGCCCCAGGTCCTCGTAGGTTCGGGCGGTGCGGGAGTTGTAGTTCCCCGTGCCGATGTGGCAGTAGCGCCGCAGCCCGTCGGCCTCTTCCCGCACGATGAGCAGGGTCTTGGCGTGGACCTTGAGACCCACGAACCCGTAGGCAACGTGCACGCCTGCGGTCTCGAGGGCCCGGGCCCATTCGATGTTGGCGCCCTCGTCGAAGCGCGCCTTGAGCTCGACGATGACCGCCACCTGCTTGCCCCGCTCGGCGGCGCGGATGAGCGAACGGGCGATGGGGCTGTCGCCGGAGGTGCGGTACAGCGTCATCTTGATCGCCAGCACGTGGGGATCGGTCGACGCCTGGCGCACGAGCTCCTCGACCGTGGTGCGGAAGCTCTCGTATGGATGGTGGACCAGCATGTCGCCGCGCCGCACGGCCGCGAACGTGTCGACCCGCTCGCCCTCGTCCGACGACAACCGGGGCGGCGTGACCCGCGTGTAGGGCGGGTCCTTGAGGTCGGGCCGGTCGAGCCCGTGCACCGCCCACAGGCCACCCAGGTCGAGTGGGGCGACGGACTCGTACACGTCGTCGTCGCCCAGCACCAGCTCCCGCTGCAGCAGCTCTCGCACCTCGTCGGACATCGCGGCATCGATCTCCAGCCGCACGGACCGGCCGAAGCGCCGCCGGCGCAGCTCGATCTCGACGGCGGCCAGGAGGTCGTCGGCCTCCTCCTCCTCGAGCGTCAGGTCGGCGTTGCGGGTGACCCGGAAGGCGTGGTGCTGCTCGATCTCCATGCCCGGGAAGAGCTGGTCGAGGTGGGCGGCGATGACCTGCTCCAGGGGCACGTAGCGCTCGCCGTCGGGCAGCACCACGAACCGGGGCAGCAGCGACGGCACCTTGACCCGGGCGAAGCGCCGCACCCGCTCCTCGGGGTCGCGCACCATCACGGCCAGGTTGAGCGACATGTTGGAGATGTAGGGGAAGGGGTGGCCGGGGTCGACCGCCAGCGGGGTCAGGACGGGAAAGATGCGCTCCTCGAACGTCTCGACCAGGAACTTCTCGTCCTCCTCGTCGAGGTCCGCCCAGGACGACAGCCGGATGCCGGCCTCGGCAAGGGCCGGTGCGACCTGGTCGAGGAATGCCACCTGCAGGCGCGGCAGCAAGCGCTCCAGGCGGTCGCGGATGTCCAGGAGCTGCTGTGCGGCGGTCCGGCCGTCGGGGCTGGTGGTGGCCACACCCGCCGCCACCTGGTCCTTCAGCCCGGCGACCCGGACCTGGAAGAACTCGTCCAGGTTCTGGCTGAAGATGGCGAGGAACTTCGCCCGCTCCAGGAGCGGAACCCGCTGGTCCTCGGCCATCGCCAGCACCCGCTCGTTGAAGTCCAGCCACGACAGCTCTCGGTTGCGGTACCGCTCGCGGAAGGACTCGCCCTCCGTCGTCAGCGCGTCCGGCGGCTCGGGCACGCCGACAGGGTAGCGACGGTCACCGGGCGTGTCTGGACCCGGCCGGTGAAGCTTGCGTGATGCCGTGTGACCGCCTCAGGACTCCTCGTCCTCGGGATAGCCGAGGTCCCAGTCGAGGAGGATGTGCTCACGTTCGGCATCGCGCACGACGCGTTCCCGGTTGCGCCGGAACTGGGGGTCGTGCGGCGGGAGCAGGACCAGCCGTGCCATCACTCGGGAGCGGAAGTCGTCGATCATCTGCCGATCACCGAAGTCGGACTGGACCTCCCAGTGCGGGGCCACCGGCCCCATGTACACCACGCGGGCATGGGCTCGGGGCGGTTCGACCTCGGGTTCGACCTGTGACATGGCGGATCAGACTAGCTGTAGCGCCGGCCGGACCCCCCAGGCCGGTCCCGGGGACGTTCAGGCAACTCCCAGGCGCGTTGGCTATCGGTACGCACCGAAAGGTCGGGAACCGAATCCCCCGTGGTTCCGTATTAAGAGGCAGCAGGCCATCTCTGGAGGACCGATGGATACCGAGTGGATGGCGCGTGGCAACTGCGCCCACGAATCCCCGAGCACGTTCTTCCCCAGCGACGGCGTCGGGGTCGAGGTCGCGCGGCGGATCTGCGCCACCTGCCCGGTCAAGGACCAGTGCCTGGAGCATGCCCTGGTCAACCGCATCGACCATGGGGTGTGGGGCGGCTGTTCGGAACGGGAGCGGCGACGCATCCTCAAACGGCGACGCATCGCCGCGGTCGCCGCCGGCCACAGCAATTAGCAGGGCCCAGCGGCTGGACCTGGCGGCGAAACCGGTTCGGCACCACCGGCGTCGCGGCGTTCCGGGACGCCGGAAGCCGACGACAGTTGAACGCCGCTTCCGCACCACCACGGTGCCGGCGTTCCGAACGCCGGAACCCGACCGCCGACACATCCGAACGCCGCTTCGGTGCCACCGCAGGGGCCGGTCCCCGTTCACGGGCAGCACCGCCGCGAGCCCGCTCGGGCGCCATCAGCCGAGGCGGCGCCTCCGCTCCCCGGCGGCCCGGCCCCGGTTCGACCTGCGGTTCAGTCGGTCTTGTCGTCCTCGTCGCTGGCCTTGCCCGGCTCCTTGAGTCCGCGCTTGAACTCGGACTGGGCCTGGCCCATCGACCGTGCGAGCTTGGGCAGCTTTGCACCACCGAACAGGACGAGGATGACGAGCAGGACTATGAGAAGTTCCGGTGCTCCAAGGTTCACGGCCGCCACTGTACCTTTCGTCGATTCGCCAACCGCATCGGGGGTTGGCCGTTGCTTGAATCCGTCGTGAACATCAGTGAAGGATCACGCCCTCACGTCGTCACGGCGATCGCTTCGTCTGCGGCTGATTCGTTGCTCGACGTGCACTCGGATGTGCACCACAACCGCTCGGTGCTCACGCTGGTGGGCGAGGAGGCGCCCCGGGCCGTGGCGCGGGCGGCCGTCGCCGCGCTCGACCTGCGGCGCCACCAGGGCGTGCACCCCCGCTTCGGCGTCGTCGACGTCGTGCCCTTCGTGGCCTTGGCCGGGTCGACGTTGGTGGACGCCGTGGCGGCCCGCGACCGCTTCCTGGACTGGATGGCCGGTGAGCTGGGGGTTCCCGGGTTCGCCTACGGGCCGGAACGAACCCTGCCCGAGGTGCGTCGCCTGGCCTTTGCGGGCCTGGCGCCCGACCGGGGACCGCCGCGGCCCCACCCGACCGCCGGCGCCACCGCCGTGGGGGCGCGTCCGGTGTTGGTGGCCTGGAACGTGTGGCTCGCGGAGCCCGACCTGGCTCGGGCGCAGCGGATTGCCCGGGAGATCAGGGGCCCGCGGCTACGGGCCCTGGGGCTGCCGGTCGGCGGGCGGGTGCAGGTGTCGACGAACCTCGTCGCGCCCGACGAGCTCGGGCCGGCGGAGGCGTGGGACCTGGTGGCCGAACGGGCGACGATCGCCGGCGCGGAGCTGGTGGGCCTGGTACCCCGATCGGTCCTCGAGCGGACCGATCGGGCGCGCTGGGCAGAGCTGGACCTGGCGGAGGACAAGACGATCGAGTCGCGCCTCGCCGGGTTGTCCTGATCCCGCCGAGGCGGGGGCCTCCCGGCGCCCAGCCCGGCCGTCGTAGCGCGGCCGTCGTCTATCCCGCCGGGGAGGGGACTTCCGGCCGCCTAGCCCCCGCCGTCGTGGCGCTCAGGCGGAGGCGGTGCTGGCAGCCTGGCGTGCGAGGGCGCGCTGGCGGCGGATGCGCCGGCGCTCGCGCTCGCTCATGCCACCCCAGATGCCGAACTTCTCGCTGTGGACGAGGGCGTACTCGAGGCACTGGGGACGCACGATGCAGCCCCGGCACACCTCCTTGGCCTCGCGCGTGGACGCACCACGCTCGGGAAAGAAGAGGTCGGGGTCGACGCCCAAGCAGTTGGCGTACTCCTGCCAGGCGTTGTCTTCGGGATCTGTGGCCACGGGGAGTTTCATCTGGCCCCCTTCCCGCCTATCGCAGCTGGGTCCGAGTGCGGCCCGTCCGGAGCACCACCATCCCGTACTGATGCCACACGTGTAATTACAATGGTGTGATCTTCCACCACAGACGGCGATTGCGCAAGGGGTAGGCGGGTTGACGCGCGCGCCGAAGGTCGAGGCGGTACGCGCCGACATCACGACGCTGGAGGTCGACGCCATCGTCAACGCCGCCAGGGCCAGCCTGCTGGGAGGCGGCGGTGTCGACGGCGCCATCCACCGGGCGGCCGGTCCCGACCTGCTCGAGGAGTGCCGCACGCTGGGCGGATGTGACACGGGGGATGCCAAGGCCACCAGCGGCTACCGGTTGCCGGCTCGTTGGGTCATCCACACGGTCGGACCGGTGTGGCGGGGCGGTGGCGAGGGCGAGGCCGAGCAGCTGGCGTCCTGCTACCGACGGTGCCTCGAGATCGCGGACGAGATAGGTGCCGCGAGCGTCGCGTTTCCGGCGATCTCCACCGGGGCCTATGGCTTTCCCGCACGCCGCGCTGCGGAGATCGCCGTCGACGCCCTGCGTTCCACACCCACGGACGTGGCGCGCGTGCTCCTGGTGGCGTTCGACGACGACACGCTGGGCTTCTACCGGGAGCGGCTGGACCGGCCGGCGGGCTGAGCCCTCGCTCGAACCGATCCCGACCTCGGCCGACGCTGGCGCTCCGTGGGCCGTGGGGTGCAGGATGTTCGGCATGGGGCTGGGGGACGACGAGCCGCGCCGAGCACGGCACCTCGTTCACGGCTCGGTCGGTGAGACCCTCCTCGCCGCGATGGTCTTCGCGGTCGCCATGGGCTTCACATGGGTGAACCAGGGTGGAGACGATTCCGTCGAGCTGGCGGCACCATCGGCCCAGACCCGCGAGGACGGCGCCTCGACCACCATCCCGCCGAGCCAGCCGGCGGTTGCGGTGTCGTTCAGCCGCACCGGCGTGATCATCCGCCCCGCCCCGTCGACGGCGCGCATCATCGACCCCGAGACCGGCGAGGAGGTGGTGGTCCCGCTGCCACCCGGCTCGACGGTGGTCGACGGCGAGGTGGTCCCGATCGGGACCGGGACGACACGCCCGGGAGGCACGTGGACGACCCGGCCCGGGAGTGGAACGACGGGCTCCACGACCACGACCAGCAAGCCGACCACCACGACGACCGGCCCGACCACCACCACGACCGAACCCACGACAACCACGACCGAGCCGACGACGACCACGACCGAGACCACGACGACCACGACCGGGGCGCCACAAGGCCTTGACGGCGGGCTCCTCGAGGGTGTCGTCGACCTGCTGGGTGGCTGACGCCGCCGGTCAGGCCGACCGGCGACCGCCGGAGCGGCGCAGCTCGCGCTTCTGCTCGATGAAGTCGACGAGCACGTAGTCGCCCAGCGTCTCGGGAGTGGTGAAGAACGCGCGCCCCTTGTTGAGCCGGGTGAGCTTCTCGACGAACGAGCGCAGATGGCCGGTGGGGTCGAGCATGAACGTGTTGATGCGGATGCCCTCGCGCGTGCAGCGCACCACCTCCCGCAGGGTGGCGTCCACGGTCTCGCGCACCGGGGGGTACGAGAAGAACGGCTCGGCGATGCCCGGTTCGAAGTGGGCGGTGGGCTCGCCGTCGGTGATCATGATGATCTGCTTGGTGCCCGACTGGCGGGCCAGCAGCCTCCGGCTGATCTGGAACGCATGCTGCATGTTGGTGCCGTACACGAAGTCCCACGAGACCTCGGGCAGGTCCTGCGGGCGGATCTCGCGGGCCACCTCGCTGAAGCCGACCAGTCCCAGGTAGTCGCGGGGAAACTGCAGCGAGATCAGCGAGTGCAGCGCCATGGCGACCTTCTTGGCGGCCAGGAAGTTGTCGCGCATCGGCATCGACAGCGACAGGTCGAGCATGAGCACCGTCGACGAGCGGACGACGTGCTCGGTGCGCTCGACCTCGAAGTCGTCGGGCGACAGCGGCACCGGCGTGCCCCCGCCCCGGCGGCCGATGGCGTTGCGGACCGTGCGCTCGATCTGCAGGTTGAACGGGTCGCCGAACTCGTAGGCCTTGGTCTCGTACGTGCGCTCGTGCCCGGCGCCCGACCGCTCCAGCTCGTGGCGGCCCAGCTTGTCGCGGGCGAGGCGCTGGAACAGGTCGTGCAGGGCGTTCCGACCGATGCGGCGGAGACCCTTGGGTGTGAGCTCGAGCCGCCCCTCGCGCTGGTCGACCAGTCCGGCCTCCTGGAGCAGGCGGGTCAGGCGGGCCAGCTCGTCGAGGCTGCGGGCGGAATCGTCGCCCAGCAGCTCCCGGGCGCGGTCGATGTCCACCTCGGCCAGCGCGCCGGGATTGGCGGCGCCCCGCAGGAGCTGCTCCAGCCGGTCCAGGTCACCCAGCTCCTCCATCGTGGCCGCCGCCTCGGCCATGCCGAGCGGATCCTGGCCCTGGAAGTTGTAGCGCTGGTCCCAGCCCATCCCCGGGAACATGCCCCGCAGCTGCTGGCCGAGCTGATCGACCTGCCAGCGCAGGTCCATGTCGTCGAGGAGCTGTTCCGCCAGCTGCTGGATCTGCGCCCGCTGCTCGGGCGTCATCGACGCCAGCATCGCCTGCATGGCGGCCATGCGGCGGGCCAGCACCTCCAGCAGCTCGTCGAGGTTCTGGGGGTTCTCGGGGAAGAAGTCGCCGTAGCGCTGCATGAACCCCTCGAAGTCCGGCTCCTCCCCCCGCGAGCGCTGCTCGAGCATGTGGTTGAGCTCGGCCAGCATGTCCTTCATCCGGGCCATGTCCTCGGGCGTCATCGACTCGACGGCCCCGGTCATGCGGTTGACGTACGAGTCGAGCACCTGCTGCCGGAGCCGCTCGACCAGCTCGTCGAAGCGCCGCTGGGCCTCGGCCGAGGCGAAGTCGTAGCTCTGGAGCTCGCGCACCATGCCCGCGAGGTCGGCGGGCAGCATCTCCAGCTGCATGTTGCGCTCGTCGGCGGCGCCCTGCGCCGTCTCGGCCCGGCGCGGGTCGCCGCTGGCACGGGCGTCGCGGACCTGCCGGTCGATCTCGGCCCGCTCGGTGTCGACGACCTGGCGCAGCTCCTCGGCGATCTCGTCGTAGACGCCGCCGAGGTCGAACCGGTCGAGCCGCTCCTGGCGCTCCCGGCGGAGGCGGTCGAGCAGGTCGCGGACCCCCTCGACCATCTGGCCCTGCCGGTCGCGGAACCCGGACTGAAGCAGCCGCCTGAGCGCGGCGTTGAGGTCGCCGTGGTACAGCAGGTCGTCGGTCATCTGTTCGAGCACGGCGTCGGCGTCGAGGTCGAAGCCGACCTGGGTGCCGTCCCAGCGGGTGTAGCGGAACCGGGGGCGAGGCATCGGCCGCCACCGTACCGGTCGCCCATCCAGGATGCGTCGGCGGGGCGATACGTTGGCAGCACCGATGCGCGTGGAGATCTGGTCCGACGTCGTGTGCCCGTGGTGCTACGTCGGCACGCGCCGGTTCTCGACTGCGCTCGACCAATTCGACGGTGAGGCCGAGGTGGCCCACCGGGCGTTCGAGCTCGACCCGTCGGTCCCGGCGGGCGGCATGGACCTGTCCGACTACCTGGCCCGCAAGTTCGGTGGTGCCGGGGCTCTCGATCACGTGCGCGACCGGCTCGCCCACGCCGGTCGCGAGGCCGGCATCGATTTCCGCTGGGACGGCATGCGGCGGGTCAACACGTTCGACGCCCACCGGTTGGCCGCGTGGGCCGAAGGCCGCGGCGAGGACGGCGCCGCAAGGCGATCGGCGCTGGAGCAGCGCCTGTTTCGGGCGTACTTCACCGAGAACCTCGACATCGCGGACCACGGCGTGCTCGCCGGGCTGGCGGCGGACGTGGGGCTGGAGGGGCCGCGGGCCGCCGAGGCACTGGCGATGGGCGCCGGGGCCGACCAGGTGCGGGCCGAGGAGGCAAGGGCCTTGGAGCTGGGGATCAGCGCGGTGCCGACCTTCGTGATCGAGGGGCGCTGGGCCATCCCGGGCGCCCAGGACGTCGACACGTTCGTCCAGGTCCTGCGGCGCGCCGCAGAGCGCATCGCGCCCCTGGCAGCATCGGAGGAGTGAGTGCCCTGGTGGGGTACGGGCGCGGCCGCGACCCAATGCGAGGGCGCGGCGCCACGGTCCGACTGGGCGGGCTGGGAGGCCGAGGGACGGGTGCCGCCCTCCGGCGACGGCAACGGCTTCCGCACCCGGTACGCCGATGACTTCGCGCTGCTGGCCGAGCAGGGGATCACACACCATCGGCTCACCGTCGAGTGGGCGCGCCTCGAACCTGACGATGGCCGCTGGGACGAGGACGAGGTCGCCCACCTGCGCCGGGTGCTGGTGGCGGGCCGGGATGCGGGCGTGGCGGTGTGGGCGTGCCTGTTGCACGGCTCGGCGCCCGGCTGGTTCACCGACGATCGGCGGGGCTGGCTGGACGACAAGGCGGCCACCCTGACGTGGCCCCGCCACGTGGACCGTGTGGCCGAGGCGCTGGGGGACCTGGTGGCGGGGTGGCTGCCGATCCACGAGCCCGACCTCCAGGCCCGGCTGGGCTACGGCGAGGGCGTGTTCCCACCCGGCCGCCGCGAGGACGACGAGAGCGACGCGCTGGCCGCGCTGCGGACGGCGGAGGCCGAGGCCGCCCGCTTGCTACGGACCGGGGGCGCGCCGGTGGCCGTGACCGCCCGGCCCGGAGAGCCCCGCGAGGCCGACGACCTGCTGGTGGTCAGCGCGCCGGTTGACGAGCTGGAGACGCCATTGGCGCAGGTGGCCGACGCCTTCACGGACGCCGGGATCGTGGTCGTCACCGGCGACCCGACCGGCGAGGGACGCGTCCAGCGGGCCGCCGGCACGGTGACCGCCGCCCACGGTGACGGCGTGCACGTGGTCGGGGCGTTCCACCTGCCGGCGATCGACGGCTACGAGTGGCACCGCGGCTTCGACGCCCGGCTCGGGCTGTTCGACCGGGACCGGAACCCGAAGGACGCGCTCGAGGCGCTGGCCTGAAACCTGCCGCAGGAACGACGACTTGGACCGGGGTTCAGGTGCGCGAGCGGTAGGTGGCGCGGCCATCGACCGCGTCCTTGTTGAGCCGCTTGGACAGGTGCAGGCCCTCGAGGACCAGCTCGACGGCGCTGGCCACGGCGGCGGGGCTCTCGTCGCCGCCCGTGAGCTCGGCCACCGATTCGCGCAGGGCGGGGACGTCCTCGACCAGGCGCGCAAGGTCGGCGGAGGACACGTCCTCGCCGGTGTGGACGACGGCACCGTCGTCGAACGACACCACAACGTCGCGCAGCTGGCCGGGGTTGACGCGCCGCTTGAACACGGTGAGCACCGCCGACCGCAACAGGTGCTCGGCGATCTGCTCGTCCCGGCCCTCGTCGAGGGTCTCGATCTCGACCTTGCCCATGGTCGACGCCGCCAGCGCGTCGAGGTCGCTCACGCGGGGGCTGACCTCGCGCTCGCCGTGGCGCAGGGCTCGGCGGGTGGCGTTGGCCACCAGCACCTCGCTGTTGGACACGGTGAGCCGCACCGACACCCCGGAGCGCTGGTTGATGTGCGCGCTGTCGCGGGCCAGTTGGCTGAGCGTGGCCACGATCTCGGTCATGTACGGAGGCACCGACACGCGCACGCCCTCGACGTCGAACGGCCGTGCCTCCTGCGCGGCGATGGCGACCTCGGTCTCGACGTCCAGCGGGTAGTGGGTGCGGATCTGGCTGCCGAACCGGTCCTTCAGCGGCGTGATGATGCGGCCCCGGTTGGTGTAGTCCTCGGGGTTGGCCGAGGCCACCAGCATGACGTCGAGCGGCAGGCGGATCTTGTAGCCCCGCACCTGCACGTCCCGCTCCTCCAACACGTTGAGCAGGCCCACTTGGATGCGCTCGGCCAGGTCAGGCAGCTCGTTGATGGCGAAGATGCCCCGGTTGGTGCGGGGCACGAGGCCGTAGTGGATGGTCAGCTCGTCGGACAGGTAGCGCCCCTCGGCCACCTTGATCGGGTCGACCTCGCCGATGAGGTCGGCGACCGACGTGTCGGGCGTGGCGAGCTTCTCGCCGAAGCGCTGGTCGCGGTGGACCCACTCGAGGCGCGTGGCGTCGCCGCACTCCGCCACGAGGTCGCGGGCGTAGCGGGACACCGGCCCCTCGGGATCGTCGTTGATCTCGCTGCCGGCGACGATGGGGATCCACTCGTCGAGCAGCTCGACCAGTGATCGGATCATGCGGGTCTTCGCCTGGCCCCGCTCCCCCAGGAAGATGATGTCGTGGCCGGCCAGCACGGCGTTCTCGAGCTGAGGGAGGACGGTCTCGTCGTAGCCGATCACCGACGGGATGAGCGGCTCACCGGCGGCGATGCGGCGCACGGCGTTGCGGCGGATCTCGTCCTTGACGGGCACCGAACGCCAGCCCGACGCCCGGAGCTCACCCAAGGTGGCGGGACGGGGGGAGTCCGACATGACCGCCAACCTACCGCCGGGCCGCCTTGCAGCGAGGGCCGCGGTCAGGCGAGCGGCCGCAACGTCGAGCCGCGGTCAGGCGAGCGGCCGCAGCGAGCCGCGGTCAGGCGAGCGCCGCAGCGTCGAGCCGCGGTCAGGCGAGCGGCCGCAGGGTCGAGGCCAGGTCGATCGCCTCATCGCGGTCCAGCGCCGATTCGAGGCGATAGGTGATGTCGCCGTCGGTCCAGATGAGCGTGTTGCCGGCCAGCCGGGAGCTGTCGTGGACGAGATCGCCGTCCGTGTCGGTGATCGCCACCTCGTGAGGCTCGCCCTCGATCCAGTAGGCGGCCTGGTCGCCGACCCGGACGAGCTGGACGGTCGTGCCCCCTCTCGCCTGCTTCGACATGCCGCCGGCATCGGTCGTCCCCGGCATCGCCGTGACCAGCAGGCCGATGCCGGAATCGGCGATCTCCGGCCACGCGGCGGACGGCGCCCACACCAGGTTGACGGCCCCGGCGGGCAGGCCGACGAAGGCGCGAGCGGGGTCGCCGGCCGCGCTCGGTGCCGACAGGCGCCAGCCAGCGGCGTCCGCCAGCCCGGCCGCCTGGGTCGGCGAGACCGGGGTCCCCAGGTCGTAGGTCCGGCCGACGGCGGTGGGAACCTCACCCGAGTAGGTGACGGTGACGTTCCCGATGCCGAGCCAGCGGGCGACCGCGTGGCGGGACGCCGGGGCGACGAGCGTGGCCGCCAAGCCCACCAGCAGGGCGGCCGCCGCGGCAAGCAGCACGCGTCGTGCGCGCGGGCCCGGTCGCGCCCACTGCACGCGGTCCCTGGCCGACTGCGTCGGGGTCGCCCGAATCCGGGCGACCGCCGCCGCGACCGGATCGCCCGGGGAGACGTCGAGCCGCTCGCCCAGCTCGTCGAGCGCCAGGATGACGTCGTCGCGGGGCTCAGGCATCGCCGGTCCCGCCGATCTCGACGCGCTCCGGCAGCAAGGCGCGGAGCCTGGCCAGACCCCGCGCCGCTCGGGACTTCACCGTCCCCCGGGGCAGTCCCAGCACCGCCGCGGTCTCGGCCTCGTCGAGTCCCACGAGGTAGCGGCACGCGACCACGTCCCGCTGGGGCGGCGGCAGCGCGGCCAGCGCCGCGCCGACGGTGCGCCGGCGGTCGGCGGCCAGGACCGCGGCCTCGGGCGAGGGGGCCGCCCCGCCCGAGGCCCGGTCCTCCGCGAACCGCAGCTCGTACCCCGCCCGCCGGCCTGCCGACCGGCGGCGATTGCGGGCCTCGTTGGCCACGATGCGCAAGAGCCAGGGCCGGAAGGCGGCGCCATCACGGAACCCGGCCAGCCCGTACCAGGCCTTGACGAAGCCGTCCTGCACCGCCTCGTCGGCGTCGCCCGGGGAACCGCACACCACCAACGCCAGCCGGCGGGCCGGGCCCTCGTGCATGCGCAGCAGCGAGGCATAGGCGTCCACGTCACCGTCCTTCGCCCGTCGTGCGAGCTCCCTGTCGTCGGGTGGCCGGCCCACCACCGCATCGTTGCGTCAGAGCGGGACGGGGGCCACCCGCTCGCGGCGCCGGGACCGGCGGACGGCCACGGCCCCGCCCACGCCCGCCAAGGCCACGGCCCCCGCGGCAACAACGGCCACGACCAGCCACGGCGAATCGTCCGAGGAGGGAGGGGCGGCGCCCTGCGGGCTTGCGGCCGACAACTTGGCGGAGGCCGGTCTGGAGTCGGGGGCGGGCACCCCGAGGGAGCCGAGCATGTCGCGCAGGGCGATGGGCGCCCCGTACCAACCCCCCGCGGTGGTCCCGTCGAAGATCGCCTGGCCGGCGGGGGTGTGGACCAGCGGACCGCCGTCCGCGTCGGGATAGACGTCCTGTCGGATCACGGTTGTTTCATCGGTGTCGGTCATGAGTCGCCAGGTGATGGTGTAGCGGGAACCGAGCCGCTTGGTCGGCGACTTGTCCGCGAACGCCGGGGGCGCCGGCTGACCGGGCATGACGTCCCAGAACCCGGTCAAGGCGGGCAGCTTGGTGGTGTCGGGGTGCGCCACATCGATCGGCTCCTCGAGCCCGGGACCGGTGATGCTCGCCGACTGGATCCCCTTGGCCTGCGCCGGTCCCGCCAGAGCCAGGGCGAGCGCCAGTGCCAGCGTGACCGCGGCCGCGGCCATCGACATCGTGATTCCCCGTCGCATGCCCGTCCTACACCGCGCCCCCGCCCGTGGTTCCATCGGTACTCTGCGGCACAGGAGGACCAGGTGCAGCAGGCAGCAGTCGACGCCACTCCCATCCCCCAGGGCTTGACCGACGCCGAGGTGGCCGAGCGGGTCGAGCACGGCCGCGTCAACCGGGCGCCGGGCGGCACGAGCCGGTCGATGTGGGACATCGTCCGGGCCAACGTCTTCACCCGCTTCAACGCCATCCTCGGCACGCTGCTCGTGGTCATCCTGACCGTCGGACCGTTGCAGGATGCGCTGTTCGGGGTCGTGCTGGTGACCAATACCGGCATCGGCATCTACCAGGAGTGGCGAGCCAAGCGGACCCTCGACCGGTTGTCCCTGCTCACGGCGCCGGCCGTGACCGTGGCCCGCAACAGCGCGCGCCGGGAGATCTCCCTGGAGGACGTTGTCGACGACGACGTCGTGGAGCTGGGCCAGGGGACCCAGATCGTGGCCGACGGCGAGGTGCTGGCTGCGGACGCCCTCGAGGTCGACGAGTCGCTGCTGTCCGGCGAATCGGTGCCCGAGGCGAAGGCGCCGGGGGACGAGGTGCTGTCGGGCAGCTTCGTGACCGCGGGGCAGGGCTGGTACCGCGCCGACCGCATCGGCGCCGAGTCGTACGCCAACCAGTTGGCGACAGAGGCCCGGCGGTTCTCCCTGGTGCGGTCCGAGCTTCGGCGCGGCACCGATCGCATCCTGAAGTTCGTCACGTGGCTCATCATCCCCATCGCCATCCTGCTCATCTTCAGCCAGCTCGCCGAGTCCGCGGACGAATCGGTCGCCGATGCCATCCGGGGCACGGTGGCCGGCGTCGGCAGCATGATCCCCGAGGGGCTGGTGCTGCTGACGAGCATCGCCTTCACGGCCGGCGTGCTGCGCCTCGGCCAGCGCAACGTGCTCGTCCAGGAGCTGGCCGCCATCGAGGGCCTCGCACGCGTCGACATCGTGTGCACCGACAAGACGGGCACGATCACGGAGCCGAGCCTCCAGGTCGCCGACGTCCACGCCCTCGACGGCACCGATGCCGGCGAGGCCGAGTCCGCACTGGGGGCGCTGGCGGCCAACGACCCCGAGCCCAACGCCAGCATGCGGGCGCTCGCCGAGCGGTACCCCTCACCAGGCTGGACGCCGACGTGGCGCGCCGCGTTCTCGTCCGCCAGGCGGTTCTCGGGGACCGGCTTCGGCGTCCACGGCGACTGGGTGCTCGGCGCCCCCAACGTCCTGCTCGACGCGGCGCTGAGCGACGGGGACGGCCGCGGCGACGAGAACGAAGGCGACCGGGCGGCGGCACTGGTGGACCAGGAGACGCGCCAGGGCCGCCGCGTGCTCCTGCTGGTGCGGACCCAGGGTGAGCCCAGCGGCGACGGCGCACCGGCCGGACAACCCGTGGCGCTGGTGGTGATCGAGGAGCGCATCCGCGAGAACGCCCGCTCGACGCTCGACTACTTCGCCTCCCAGGACGTGACCGTCAAGGTCGTGTCCGGCGACGACCCGCGGACGGTGGGTGCCGTGGCGGCCCGCGTCGGGATCGCCGCCGCCGAGTCACCCCGCGATGCCCGGCAGCTGCCGGACGACCCCGACGAGCTGGCCGACGCGATGGAGACGACGGGAGTCTTCGGCCGCGTCGGACCGCAGCAGAAGCAGGCGATGGTGCGGGGGTTGCAGGCGCGCGGGCACACGGTCGCCATGACCGGGGACGGGGTCAACGACGTGCTGGCGCTCAAGGAGGCCGACCTGGGTGTGGCCATGGGGTCGGGCGCACCGGTCAGCCGGGCGGTCGCCCCGGTGGTGCTGCTGGACTCCGACTTCGGCAGCCTGCCTCCGGTGCTGGGCGAGGGCCGGCGTGTCATCGCCAACGTCGAACGCGTCGCCAACCTGTTCCTGACCAAGACGGTTTACGCCGCGCTGCTGGCCCTCATCGTGGGCGTGGCCCGGGTGCCATTTCCGTTCCTGCCCCGGCACCTCACGATCGTGAGCAGCCTGACGATCGGGATCCCGGCCTTCTTCCTGGCGCTGGCACCCAACGCGCAGCGGTACCGGCCGGGCTTCGTCGAGCGGGTGCTGCGGTTCGCGGTGCCCGCCGGCACCGTCGCTGCCGCCTGCACGATGGCGGCCTACGGGCTGGCCCGCGCCGAGAGCGGCGTGAGCCAGACGGAGGCCCGCACGACGGCCACGATCACCTTGTTCCTCGTCGCCTTGTGGGTGCTGGCCATCCTGGCTCGGCCCGCCAACCCGTGGCGGGCGGGGCTGGTCCTGTCGATGGCGGCCGCCTTCGCGGTCATCATGGCGGCGCCGGGGTTGCAGGACTTCTTCGCGCTGAATCCCCCGCGTGCCGAGCTCGTGCTCGCGGCGATCGGGATCGCCGCCGCGGGTGGGTTCGTCATCGAGATGGGCTGGCGCATCACTGGATGGGTGCGCTCCCGCCACACCGGCGAGGTTGGGAACACCGGGGGTTAGCCTCCCCCCACCATGCAACTGAGCGACGGCTGGCGCGCCGCGATCGCCGACGACGACCTCCGCCGCGTCTATCACGGGGTGGGCTTCGACGATGAGGCCTGGGAACCGATCACGGTGCCGGGCCACTGGCGGTCGACGGCGGCGTTCGCGGGCAGCGACGGCCCGCTGCTGCACCGCTGCCGCTTCGAGGCCGACCGGCCCGGGGAGGGCCGCCGGCGCTGGCTGACCTTCGACGGGCTCTTCTACCAGGGCGACGTCTGGCTCGACGGCGGCTATCTCGGCGACACCGAGGGCTACTTCGTGCCCCACACGTTCGAGGTCACCGGGCAACTGGGCGACCGGCTCGAGCACGTGCTGGCGGTGGAGGTGACGTGTGCCCCCGAGCGCGCCAAGACCGCCAAGCGCAATCTCACGGGCGTCTTCCAACACTGGGACTGCCTCGATCCCGCCTGGAACCCGGGCGGCCTCTGGCGGCCCGTGCGGCTCGGCGAGACCGGGCCGATCCGGATCGCCCGCCTGCGGGTGCTGTGCCGCGAGGCCACGCCCGGCCGGGCGGTGGTCGCCTTCCGGGCGACCCTCGACAGCGACGCCCGCCGCTCGGTGTGCGTGCGCACCGAGCTGGGCGCACTCGACCACGAGCTGACCCAGCCCCTCGCCGCGGGGGTCAACGAGCTGGAGTGGACGGTCACGGCCGAGCGGCCCGACCTGTGGTGGCCGCGGGCGCTGGGGGATCCGGTCCTCCACGACGTGACCGTCGGCGTGCTCCTCGACCCCACCGACGAGCTTGCGGCGGTTAGCGCCCCCATGGGGCCTGCAGCCGCCGCAAGTTCGAGTGGGGGGCGGGTCAGCGACGTCCGCCGTCTGCGCACCGGGCTGCGGTCGGTCCGGATGCGGAACTGGACGTGTTCGGTGAACGGCGAGCGGCTGTTCCTCAAGGGCGCCAACCAGGGGCCGACGCGGATGGCCCTGGCGGAGGCGTCGCCCGACGAGCTGCGCGCCGATGTCGGCTGGGCGCTCGACGCCGGGCTCGACCTGCTGCGGGTGCACGCCCACGTCACGCGTCCCGAGCTGTACGACGCCGCCGACGAGCGGGGGCTGCTGCTGTGGCAGGACATGCCGCTCCAGTGGGGCTACGCCGCGGGCGTGCGGCGACCGGCGGTGCGCCAGGCCCGGGAGGCCGTCGACCTGCTCGGCCACCATCCGTCGATCGCCGTGTGGTGCGGCCACAACGAGCCCATGGCCATCGACCCCGACGTGGCCGCGGACGGAGATCCCGGGGCCGTGCGCCGGACGACCCTGCGGATGCTCCGTGCCCAGCAGCTCCCCAGCTGGAACAAGACCGTGCTCGACGCGTCGATCAAGCGGGCACTCGAGAAGGCCGACGGGACCCGCCCGGTCGTGGCCCATTCCGGCGTGGCCCCGCATCCACCCCAGCTCGACGGCACCGACAGCCACCTCTACTTCGGGTGGTACTGGGGCGACGAACGCGACCTGCCCGGGTTCGCCCGGACCTTGCCGCGCATGGTCCGCTTCGTGAGCGAGTTCGGCGCCCAGGCGGTGCCGGCGGCCGACGACAGCGGTGACGGCGCCGCGTTCTGCGAGCCCCAGCGCTGGCCCGACCTCGACTGGGCACGGCTGCGCGACCGCCACAACCTCCAGAAGGCCCGGTTCGACCGCTACGTGCCCCCGGCCGCCTTTGCCAGCTTCGACGACTGGCGCACCGCAACCCAGCGGTACCAAGCCGAGCTGATCCGGCGCCAGGTCGAGGCCCTGCGGCGGCTCAAGTACCGGCCCACCGGCGGGTTCGCCCAGTTCTGCCTGGGCGACGGCCACCCCGGGATCACGTGGTCCGTGCTCGACCACGAGCGCCGCCCCAAGCTCGGCTACGAGGCCCTGCGCGACGCGTGCCGTCCGGTCATCGTCGTGGCCGACCGCCTGCCGGCGACGGTGGCGCCCGGGGACGCACTGGCCCTCGACGTGCACGTGGTCTCCGACCTGCGCGTGGCGGTCGACGGCGCGCGCGTCACCGCCCGGCTGCAATGGCCGGGCGGTGATCATGAATGGCGCTGGGGTGGCGATGTCCCGGCCGACTCGTGCGTACGGGTCGGGACGCTACAAGCGGTGGTGCCCGAGGCCGACGGCCCGCTCCGCCTCGACCTCGAGCTCCACCTGACCCGCCGGGATGTGATCGTCAATCACTACCGATCGACGATCGCCCGCTGATCGTCACCTCGTCGGCATGTGACGGCTGCCGGGGACGAACTCGTCGTCAGAGCCACCGTTCTCGCCCGAGTTGGTCTCGGCCCGATCCTGCTGCTGCTGCACGTAGGCCTCGGCCTGCGCCATCTGGGCGGCACGGTTGCCGGCTTTCACCGAGCGCTCGTACTGCTCGGCCTGCGCCGTGAGCCTGGCGCTCGCCGCCTGGTACGACCGCTGTTCCCGGGTCAGCTCCGCAGCCATGTTGGTGAGGTGCTGGTCGCTGCCGGCGACCTCCACCGACGCCCGAGCCAGTTCCTCGGCCTGGTTGACGAGGTGCTGGTCACTGCCGGCGACCTCCACCGACGCCCGAGCCAGTTCCTCGGCCTGGTTGACGAGGTGCTGATCGCTGCCAACACCCGCGGCGCTCGGCGCCGCCACCCTCACCGACGCGGTGTCATCGCTGTCACCGCATGCGGCGAGTCCGAGAGCTCCCACGAGGGCGACCGGTGCCGCCCATCGCAGTGCCCGCTTGCTGGAGTACGACATGGTCTGTCCTCCTCGATGTCGGGTGACCGCCACCCGACAACCCGACGATGCGCTCCCGGGCAGACCCGTTCCGTCCCACCTGACGCAAGCGTCAGGTGTCCTTCGTCACTCGGCTCGCGCCCTCGACACCCGGTGGCTCACGGTGCAGTGGGCGGTCGAAGGCGCGCGCGTGACCGCCCGGCCGGAACGGCCGGGCGGTCCCAAGACTGGAGCAGGAAGCTCCGTGATCCCTACCGCGTCGACACGTGGTGGCTACCGGGCAGGAAGGACCGGTTGCTGTCGGCCCGATCCTGCTGCTGCTCCACGTACTGCTCGGCCTGGGCCATCTGGGCGTCGCGGTTGCCGTCGGCCTGATCCTGCAGCTGGGTCACGTACCCCTCGGCCAGCGCCGCCTGGGCGGCCCGGTTGCCCGCCTCGAACACGTTCGGCATGTTGGCGTCGGTGTTCGTCGGCACGTCAATGCGGCTGTAGGTGTGGGCCTGGCCCTGGAGATGCGCCGACCGCTCGACCTGCTCGGCCAGAGCCGCAAGCCGCGCCGCCTCTGCCCGCTGCAGCTGCTCGGCCTGGCCGGACAGCCTGGCCGATGCGGCCCGGTTGGCCCGCTGGCTGGCGATCTCCGCAGCCTGGTTGTTCAGGTGCTGGTCGCTGCCGACGCTTGCCGCCTGGTACGACCGCTGCTCCTCAGCGAGCTCCGCAGCCATGTTGGTGAGGTGTCGGTCGCTGCCAACACCCGCGGCGCTCGGCGCCGCCACCCTCACCGACGCGGTGTCATCGCTGTCGCCGCATGCGGCGAGTCCAAGAGCTCCCACGAGGGCGACCGGTGCCGCCCATCGCAGTGCCCGCTTGCTGAAGTACGACATGGTCCGTCCTCCTCGATGCCGGGTGACCGCCACCCGACAACCCGACGATGCGCCCCCGGGCGGACCCGTTCCGTCCCACCTGACTCAAGCGTCAGGTGCCGTTGGTCACTGAAGAATGTCACGCGTCCAATCGCCCGGAGCGTTGAGGAACCGCAATTGCCATCGGCCAAAGTGGGGGGAGTACGGTCACGCCAGATTCGGTTCAGGCATGTTCGGGCGTGTCCGGAGGCTGATCGAGCGATGCAGACCATGGAGCGGCCCCCCGTCGCCCCCGTGAACCGCCGCCCCCGCCGGCCCGCGCCGTGGCCGGTCGAGTTCTACCGCTCAGCGGTCGGCAAGAAGTGGGTGATGGCGCTCACGGGCATCGCGCTCATGGCCTACGTGTTCGCCCACATGTTCGGGAACCTCAAGCTCTACTTCGGCGCCGAGGACTTCAACCACTACAGCGAGTTCCTGCGCGACTTGCTGGTTCCCATCCTCCCCCGCACCTGGACGCTGTGGCTGCTCCGGATCGGGCTGATCGTCGCCTTCGTGTTCCACATCCACGCCGCCGCCAGCCTCACGCTCATGAACCGGCGGGCCCACGCCGAGGGGCGCTACGTCGCCCCACGGGATTGGCAGGCGGCCAACGCCGCCAGCCGCTCCATGCGCTGGACCGGCGTGGTGATCCTGCTGTTCCTCATCTGGCACCTCGCCGACCTGACCTGGGGGCCGGCCAACCCCGGGTTCGTGCGGGGCGACGTCTACCGCAACCTGGTCGCCAGCTTCGAGCGGCCGTGGAGCTCGGCCATCTACATCGTCGCCAACGTTGCTCTGGGCATCCACCTGTTCCATGGCGGATGGTCGATGTTCCAGAGCCTAGGGCTCAACAATCCCAGGTGGAACTCGTGGCGCCGGGGCTTCGCCGTGACCTTCGCGGGCGTCGTGATGCTCGGGAACCTCAGCTTCCCCATCGCGGTGTTGACCGGAGCGGTCAGCGCCGACGACAACCCCGACTGCCGCGTGTCGGGTGACACCATCGAGACCTGCGAGCTGTATGCAGACCCTGAGGCCGAGCAGGGGCTCGGCCGTGGCCCGAGCGGCCCGCTGGCGAAGCCAGCAAGAGCGGAAGACATGTTCTCGGGATGATCGGCGACCTCAACAGCCACGGGCCAGAGGGGCCCATCGATGACCGCTGGACCCACCATCGCTTCGACATGAGGCTGGTGGCACCCCACAACCGGCGCCGGTTCGACGTGATCATCGTCGGCACCGGCCTGGCGGGCGCCTCGGCTGCGGCCACACTCGGCGAGCAGGGCTACAACGTCGAGGTCTTCACGTACCACGACACGCCCCGGCGGGCGCACTCCATCGCCGCCCAGGGCGGCATCAACGCCGCCAAGAACTACAAGGGCGACGGCGACTCGATCGAGCGCCTCTTCTACGACACGATCAAGGGTGGCGACTTCCGCAGCCGCGAGTCCAACGTGTACCGGCTGGCCGAGTTGTCGGTCGACATCATCGACCAGTGCGTGGCCCAGGGCGTGCCCTTCGCCCGGGAGTACGGCGGGCTGCTCGACAACCGGAGCTTCGGTGGCGCACAGGTGTCGCGGACCTTCTACGCGCGGGGCCAGACGGGCCAGCAGCTGCTGCTCGGGGCGTACCAGCAGATGATGCACCAGGTCCACCTCGGCACGGTGAAGCTGCACACGCGCAGCGAGATGCTCGACCTGGTTGTGCGCGACGGCCGGGCTGTCGGCATCGTCGTGCGCGACATGGTGACCGGGCAGGTCAGGTCGCACTCAGCGCACGCCGTGCTGCTCTGCACCGGCGGCTACGGGAACGTCTTCTACCTGTCGACCAACGCCAAGTACTCCAACGCCACCGCCATCTGGCGGGCGCACCGGCGTGGCGCCCTGTTCGCCAACCCCTGCTACACGCAGATCCACCCCACCTGCATCCCGGCCAGCGACGAGTTCCAGTCCAAGCTCACGCTGATGTCCGAGTCGCTGCGCAACGACGGGCGGATCTGGGTGCCCGAGAACCCCGACGACACCCGCGGGCCCGACCGGATCCCGGAGTCCGACCGCGACTACTACCTCGAGCGCAAGTACCCCGCGTTCGGCAACCTCGTCCCCCGCGACGTCGCCTCCCGCAACGCCAAGGCGATCATCGACCAGGGACGGGGCGTCGGGCCGCTGCGCAACGGCGTCTACCTCGACTTCTCCGACGCCAAGCACCGCCTCGGCGCGGGCCGCATCCGCGAGCGCTACGGCAACCTCTTCGACATGTACGAGCGCATCACCGACGAGGACCCCTACCGGGTCCCGATGCGCATCTACCCCGCCGTGCACTACACGATGGGCGGGCTGTGGGTCGACTACGACCTCATGTCCAACGTTCCGGGCCTGTTCGTCCTCGGCGAGGCCAACTTCTCCGACCACGGCGCCAATCGCCTCGGGGCATCCGCGCTCATGCAGGGACTCGCCGACGGCTACTTCGTCATCAGCTACACGCTCGCCAACTACCTCGCGGGGCTGCTGGGCGAGCCGGTCGTGCCAACCGACGACGCGGCGTTCGCCGACGCCGAGCGCTCGGTGGGGGACACGGTGGCGCGGCTCCTGTCGATCAACGGCACCAGCTCGGTCGACCACTTTCACCGGGAGCTGGGCAGGATCATGTGGGACTACTGCGGCATGGCCCGCAACCGCTCGGGCCTCGAGAAGGCCCTGGCGGAGATCCCGGCCCTGCGCGAGGAGTTCTGGAAGGACGTGCGCGTGCTGGGCGGCCCGGCGCTCAACCAGTCGCTGGAGAAGGCGACCCGGGTGGCCGACTTCTTCGAGCTGGCCGAGCTGATGGTGCGCGACGCGCTGCACCGCGAGGAGTCGTGTGGCGGCCACTTCCGCGAGGAGAGCCAGACCGAGGAGGGCGAGGCCCTCCGCGACGACGAGCACTTCGCGTACGTCGGCGCCTGGGAATGGACGGGCAAGGGCAACGCGCCGGCCCTGCACCGCGAGCCGCTCGAGTTCGAGTACGTCAAGCTGACCCAGCGGTCCTACAAGTAGTTGGGGAGCGCCTACACATGGACCTGATCCTGCACGTCTGGCGCCAAGCCGGTCCCGACCAACCGGGACGGATGGTCACCTACGCCGACGAGGCCCGCGACATCAGCCCCGACATGTCCTTCCTCGAGATGCTCGACATCGTGAACGAGCGGCTCACCGCCCAGGGTGAGGAGCCGATCGCCTTCGATCACGACTGCCGCGAGGGGATCTGCGGTAGCTGCGGGATGATGATCAACGGGCAGGCCCACGGGCCCCAGAAGGGCACGGCCACCTGCCAGCTCCACATGCGCAAGTTCTCCGACGGCGACGAGATCTTCATCGAGCCGTGGCGGGCACGGGCGTTCCCGGTGCTGCGTGACCTGATCGTCGACCGGCAGGCCTTCGACCGGATCATCGAGGCCGGCGGCTACATCACCGCCCCCACCGGCGCCGCCCCCGACGCCAACCTCATCCTCGTGCCCAAGGAGGCCGCGGATGCCGCCATGGACGCCGCCGCCTGCATCGGCTGTGGGGCCTGCGTGGCCGCGTGCCCCAACTCGGCCGCCCAGCTGTTCACGGCGGCCAAGATCCAGCACCTCAACCTGCTGCCCCAGGGCCAAGCCGAGCGCTACGTCCGCACCAAGAAGATGGTCGACACGATGGAGGAGTACTTCGGCTCCTGCACGAACCATGCGGAATGCCAGGAGGCGTGCCCGAAGGAGATCTCGATCGACTTCATCGCCTACATGAACCGGGATTACGTCAAGGCCCAGGTCAAGAACCGCAAGCTGACGGGCCAGGCGGCGTCGTAGGCGGGTCGCCCCCGCATGTCTTTGAAGTTTTTTCGGGGTACAGCCCCCGAAAGTCTTCAAAGACCCCGGCTACAGGAACGTGGTGTCGACCTCCTGGCCCGCCATGACGGCACCGACCGTCGTCAGCGAACCGAGCTTGACCAGGAAGTGCTGGGTGAGCGCGTGGACGTCGCGGAACCGGCGCTGCAGAGGACTGGACCGGTACAGCGAGCTGCCTCCTCCGGCGCGGTACGCCATGTCGACGACCGCCGCCGCGGTATCGGCCGCCACCACGCCCGATGCACGGACGCGGGCCCGGTGCTCGGGCGTGAACTGGTCACCGGCGAGCGCCGCCGCCCAGGCCTCGGCGGCCTCGGCGTAGAGCAGGGCGCGGGCTGCCCGCAGCCGGGCGTCCGCCTCGCCGAGCTGGTTCTGGAACAGCGGGTTCGCGGCGAGGGACGCCGCGGCGAACAGCGGCACCTTGTCGGCCGCCAACGCCAGGATGTCGGCGAGGGCACTCTGCGCGATGCCCACGGCCACGCTCGCCATCTGGAGCACGTACGGCGACGGCAGCGGGATCCGCACCAGCGGATCATCGAGGCACGGTTCGGCCGACAGCAGTGCGAAGGTTCGTTCGGCGGGCACGAAGACGTTCTCGGCCACCACGTCGTGGCTGCCGGTGCCGCACAGCCCCGACACCGACCACGTGTCCTCGATCTCGACCTCGCCGGCGGGGAACAGCGCGATCCGCAGGGGCGGCATGGTGCCGTTCCCCGCGGCACCTTCCTCGATGCAGTTGCCGTAGATCCAGTCGCAGTGCTGGCAGCCGCTGACGAAGCCCCAGCGTCCGGTCACCCGGTAGCCGCCGTCGGCCGGCGTCGCGACGCCCGCAGGAGCGATGCCGCCGCCGACCATCACATCCGGATCGTCGGCGAAGACGGCGTCGAACGTCGACCTGGGCAGGCCCACCAGGTCGAGCCAGCAACCGGCGCCGATCGCCACCGTCCATCCCACCGAGGCGTCGGTTCGGCTCAGGTCCTCGTACACCCTCATCGACGTGGCCAGGTCGACGCCCGCCCCGCCGTGGCTCGGGGGTCGCAGCATCCCGAAGCAGCCGGCGGCGGTCAGCTCGGTGACCAGGTCGGGCGGCAGGCGCCGCGCCGCCTCGATCTCGTCGGCCCGCGCCGCGATCGTGGGTGCCAGCTCGCTCACGGCGTCGAGGATCCGCCCGCCCGGCACAGTCGTCGTATCGACAGCAGCAACCATCGTTCACCTCCGCATCGTTGGAGGCGACGGTACGGACGCGCGTCCGCGGCCGCATCGGGCGAACTGTCGAACGCCCGCGGCCGGCGTCGTAAGTCGTTCTACCTACGGCGCCGCGGCGGGCGCCGGGACGGCCACTCCCGATCGTCGTAGGGGCGGCCCGCCGCGACCGCCCCTACGAACGAACTACCGCTCGCTGTTGTAGAGGCGCATGGTGAGCGGGGCGAAGATCGCCACCAGTGCGCCGCTCCACAGGAGCACCCAGCCGATCTCGTCCCAATAGCCCGGCGTGCCGTGCATCAGCTCGCGGGCGGCCGTCGTCAGGTGGGTGATGGGATTGTTGTTGACGAAGGCCTGGACCCAGCCGGGCATCGTGGCCGGATCGACATAGACGTTGCTGGCGAAGGTCAGCGGGAACATCACGGTCATGCTCGCCTGCATCACCGCCTCGGGCGTCTGCATCGTCAAGCCCAGCACCGTCCAGATCCACGACAGGCTGAAGGAGAACAGCAGCAGGAGCGCCACGGCCGCCACCACGCCGACGAGCCCGCCGTCGGGCCGGAAGCCCAGGGCGAGGCCCAGGACGAGCATGATCGCGATCGCGATGGTGTAGCGGACGATGTCGGCGAGGAGCATGCCCACCAGCAGCGCCGGCCGCCAGATCGGCAGCGACCGGAACCGGTCGAACACGCCCTTGCTGATGTCGGTGTTCAGCCCCATCCCCGTGTAGACGGTGATCCAGGCCACGGTCAGGACCAGGATCCCCGGCAGCAGCTCCTGGAGGTAGTCACGGGGCGAGCCGGCGAGGGCGCCCCCGAACAGGTAGGTGAACAGCAGCACGAACATGATGGGGAACACCGTCACGTCGAACAGCTGCATCGGGACGTGCTTGATCTTCAGCAGCGCCCGCCAGGCGAAGCTGAGCGAGGCCGACACGGCGTTGGGCTGTTGGGGCCGGGCGTGCGTATGGAGCGCGGACCGAAGCGCCGCCACCTCCAGGAGGTCGGTCTGCGTCGTCTCGGTGGCGGTCACGCTGCATCCTCCTTGGGCGTGTCGTCCTCGGCCGGGTGGCCGGTGAGGGCGAGGAAGACCTCGTCGAGGCTGGGGTGGCCGAGCGAGAACTCCGCAAGGGGCACGCAGCACCGGGCCAGCTCGGCGAGGGCGGCGGCGGCCAGCTCGGGATCGGTCACCCGGGCCGAGAGCGCGGCCGGGTCGGACTCGAGCTGGAACGGTGTGCCCAGCGCCGCGGTCAGGATGCGCCCGGCCTCGGACCGCTGCTCGGGGTCGAGCACGCGCACGTGCAGGCTGCCGGAGCCGACGAGGGCCTTGAGCTCACCGCTGGTCCCCTCGGCGATGACCCGGCCGTGGTCGATGATGGCGATGCGGTCTGCCAGCTGGTCGGCCTCGTCGAGATACTGGGTGGTGAGCAGCACCGTCGCCCCCTCGGCGACGAGCACCCGGACGATCTCCCATACCTGGTTGCGGCTGCGGGGGTCGAGGCCGGTCGTCGGCTCGTCGAGGAACAGCAGCGGCGGGGTAGTGACGATGCTGGCCGCGATGTCGAGCCGCCGGCGCATACCGCCGGAGTAGTCCTTGCACAGCTTGCCGGCGGCGTCGGCCAGCCCGAAGGCGTCGAGGAGCTCGCCGGCACGCTTGTCGGCGGCCCGGTGCGAGAAGCCGAGCAGGCGCCCGATCAGGATCAGGTTCTCGCGGCCGCTGAGCTCCTCGTCGACGGACGCGAACTGTCCGGTGAGGCTGACGCAGGAGCGGACGGCGTCGGCGTCGGCGACGACGTCGTGCCCCAGGACCCGGGCCGTTCCGGCGTCGGGCCGCAGCAGCGTGGCCAGCATGCGCAGGGTGGTGGTCTTGCCGGCGCCGTTGGGGCCCAGGAAACCGAAGACGGTGCCCGGGCGAACGGCCAGGTCGATGCCGTCGACGGCGCGCGTCTTGCCGAAGTGCTTGGCGAGACCCACGGTCTCCACCGCCAACGCGCCGTCGGCCTCAACTCCCATGCCTGGAATCACCGGATGCTCCTTGCTCGCGTTTGTACGTTCCCCCATGGTGCCGTACAGCTCAGACGTGACAGCCCACGGAAAATCATCGCTCGCCTATCAGCTCGGCCGCTCATGCGGCGGGGACGGCCAGGGTCTGGAGCCACTCCTGCCAGCCGGGCCGTTGCCGTTCGACCAGCGCCGGCGCGTCCTCGGAGAACAGCTGCGCCTGCACCACGGTCGACACCTCGTCCTCGCTGCTGTCCCACGCTGCGAACGCCAGGAACCCGGGCACCGGGTCGGTGACCCGCACCAGCGCATCCTCGGCGCCGAGCCGGTGGACCGTGCCGGTGAGGCCCCGGGCCTCGACCGACTGCCCGACGTCCCTCAGCCCGAGCGACTCGCGCATGGCCGCGAACACCGGGCCGGCCCGGCCCTTGCGGGTGTGGCTCACGTCCAACGCCGTGGCGCGCTGGCCGGGGAAGTGGGTGAGGTAGAGCCGTAGCCGGTCGAAGAACGGCCGCCAGCCCTTCTCCATCTCCTCGAAGAACTCCGCCTCCCAGTCGGCACCGGTGCCGAACGCACTGCTGACCACCCGGAGGACGCAGGTGCCGCCCGAACGCGCCTCGATCAGGAACTCGGTGGCCAGCGGCGTGACGGGCTCGCCCGCGTGCCCGGCGAGGCCGGCCCATTCCGGTTCCTCCACGGCGAAGCGGAGGGGCGGATCCCACCCGGTCACGGTGCCGGGCGACGACTCCTCGCCCATGTGGAAGACGATGGTCCCGCCTTCGCGCTCGTCGAGGTCGGTGGGCATGAACCACGCGCTGATCCCCTGGGCGGTGGCGATCGCCTGCCACAGCTGCTCGGGCGTGCCCGGCAGCTCGAAGGTCAGCTCGACGCGGAGCGGGACATTGGGTTCGGACGTCATGGGTTCTCCTCGGGACGGGGGTGGGCGGCGACGACCAGGCGGTGCGGCCGCCCGTCGTCATGGTGGTAGCGGGCGGCGAGATCGATGACGGCGGCCGTCAGGTCGTCCGCGAACGCGGCACGGTCCGCGGCCGAGCGGAACCGGATCTCGGTGTCGATGGCCAGCGTCGGCAGCCGCTTGCCGGCGGCGGCCGCCCGATGGGCCAGGCCACCCACCTCGCGCATGACCCGGCCCGCAAGTGCGATGAGGTAGCGGGCGGACAGGCGGTCGGGCGCCTCGTCGGGGTCGGCGGCGGACTCGCCCAGGGCGGCCGGCGACACCACGTAGGCGGCCGCGGTCGCCCGCAGCACCCGCTCGGTGATGCCGCCGCGCATGCGCTCCTCCGCGAGCTCGAGCAGTCCGTGCGACTCGAGGGCCTTGAGGTGGTAGTTGACCTTCTGACGGGCCAGCCCGACGCGGGCGGCGACCGTGGCGGCCGAGCCCGGCTCGACGAGCTCGGACAGCAGGCGGGCCCTCAGCGGATCCAGGGCCACCGCCGCGGCGCCCGCGTCCTCGATGACCTCGACGTCGTGCACGGGCTCCTACCCTCGCATTGACAACTATTCTTGTCAAGGGCCCCGGTCCCCAGAACGCTCAGTTCCGCCCGCCGCCTTCGTCCTTGTCTCCGAGACACGAGATGCGGAACGACGCCGAGCAACGCCGCAGGCGGCACGACCAGACATCACGGAGCGACGCCGAGCAACGCCGCAGGCGGCACGGTCAGGGACGAGGAGGCCAGGTGGAGGTCGCTGGCGACGGGGCAGAAACCACGAAGTGACGCCGAGCAACCCCGAAGGCGACACGAGCAGAGAAGTGGTGCTGGTCCTCGACGACGACGTCGAGGTGGTGCTGTGGCGCATGGACGGGATACCCGATCCCGACCTGCGGGTCGTCGACGCCCTGGCCCGCCTGCAACTGGCCGCGCGGCAGGTCGGCGGCTCCATCAGGCTCCGCAACCCCTGTGAGCGGCTGCGTGACCTGCTCGACCTCGTCGGCCTGAGCGACGTCTTCCCCGATGTCGTCGACGACGCCGCCGACGCACCCGACCCCGAGGGCTCCGGGCACTGAGCGGTCTACCGCTCCAGGCGGGTGGGGAGTCCGAAGGCGGGGAACAGCTCGGCGTAGAGGAAGTTGTGGATCGCCGCGATCCGCCCGTCCGACGTCTCCATGATCTGGAGGGCGAACGGCTCCCAGACCCCCGGTCCCTGGGGCCGGTAGCTGGCGAAGGCCGGGCGCCCGTTGGCGGCCGTCGGCAGCAGCCGGGAGCCCTTGCAGCCGATCCCCTGGCCCAGGTACCACTTGCCCATCTCGTCGCGGCCCCGCAGCCACAGGGCGTAGGGCGGCATCGTCTGCACGGCGTCCTCGTGCAGCAGCGCCACCAGCGAGTCGATGTCGTAGCGCTCGAAGGCGTCGACGTAGCGGGCGAGGAGCTGCTGCTGGTCGGCGTCGACCTGCGGGGGCGTGGCGTCGAGGTCGCGGTCGGCGAGGGTGGCCCGGGCGCGCTGCAGCGCGCTGTTGACCGACGCCACGCTCGTGTCCAGCAGTTCGGCCACCTCGGCGGCCTGCCAGCGCAGGACCTCGCGCAGGATCAACACCGCCCGCTGCCGAGGCGGCAGATGCTGCAGGGCCGCCACGAACGCCAGGCGGATCGATTCGCGCGACGCCGCCAGCTCGGCGGGATCGGCCGGGTCGGACGGCAGCACCGTGGCGTCGGCGATGGGCTGCACCCAGGCGTGCTCGGGCACTTGGGGACCGAGGATCTCCTCGGCCGTCGACGCCGGTCCCAGGTCCATGGGCCGCGCCCGCCGCTGGGGGCCCCGGAGCATGTCGAGGCACACGTTGGTGGCGATGCGGTACACCCACGACCGCAGGGCCGACCGGCCCTCGAAGCGGTCGATGCCCCGCCAGGCCCGCACCATGGTCTCCTGGACGGCGTCCTCGGCCTCGAACCCGGAGCCCAGCATCCGGTAGCAGTAGCCGGTCAGCTCCCGACGGTAGGCCTCGAGCTCCGAACGCACGTCGACGTCTGCTGAGCGCGTGGTCACGGACCAACAGCCTACGGCGACGACGCGCGAGCGCGGCCCGCTCCGGTTCTGGGTGGCGGAGCGGCGCCGTAGGCTCGATCGACAGATGGCACAACGCACCCGTGCCCCCAGGTCGACGTCCAAGCGCGGGCTCGACGAATACGCCCGCAAGCGGGACTTCGAGCGCACGCCCGAGCCGGCGGGCGCTCCCCCGGCCCCCGGCGACGAGCGGCGGTTCGTGATCCAGCAGCACGACGCCACCCGGCTCCACTGGGACCTGCGCCTCGAGCACCAGGGGGTGCTGATGTCGTGGGCGCTGCCCCGGGGGCTCCCCTGGGACCCCGGGCGCAACCACCTCGCCGTTCACACCGAGGACCACCCGCTCGAGTACCTCACCTTCGAGGGCGACATCCCCGACGGCAGCTACGGGGCGGGCATGATGACGGTCTGGGACACCGGCACGTACCGGCCGGAGAAGATCGAGGACCGCAAGCTGGTGGTCGTGCTCGAAGGTCGGCGCTCCAAGGGCCGCTACGCGCTGTTCCAGACCGACGGGCGCAACTGGATGATCCACCGCATGGACCCGCCCGACGACCCCATGCGCGGGCATCCGCCCGAGCGGTTCGAGCTCGTGCAGGCCCAGCCGGGCGACGTGCCTGAAGGCCGCGGCTGGGCGCTGGAGACGTGCTGGCAGGGCCTGCGCTGCGTGCTGACCTCGAGCGGCGGGGTCGTCGATCTCGTGTCCGTCGATGGGGAGGCCGTCGACGACAACTTCCCCGAGGTGCGGCCGATCGGGCGGGCGCTCGGCATCACCGAGGTGGTGCTCGACGGCGTGGTGACCGCGCCCGACGGTGGCCACGCCTACCTGCGACGCCGCCTCGAGGCCCGCTCGGACTCCACCCGGCGCCGCCTCGGCCGCGACCAGCCCGTGGCGTTCGTGGCGTTCGACCTGCTGTGGCTCGACGGACACTCGCTCACGGACCGGCCCTGGCGCGAGCGTCGGCAGCGGCTCGACGAACTGGCGCTGGAGGGCCCGTCATGGACGACCCCGTCGGCCTACGAGGGCGACCCGGCGCCGCTGCTGGAGGCGGCGGCCGCATCGGGCGTCGAGACGCTCGTGGCCAAGCGCGTGGACGCGCCCTACGACCCGTCGATGGATCCGTCGCCCTGGCGGGTCTTCCCCGTGCCCGCCGCCGGCTAGTGCCTGCGACGAGCGTGGCCAGAGAGGCGCCGGTGGTGGTGACACCGCCTGCGGTTCCGGCACCTCGAACTCGCGCCGCAACCAGCGCAGCGTGTCTCCTCCAGCGCCACCGGGGCGGGCGGGAAGCTCGAGAGGGTCGTGTACCGGTTGAGGGCTCGGACGACCATCTCGGCCAAAGCCGATGTGAACAGGCCGCGGGCCGGGACGGCTTCCGAGCACTCGCGCCGGCCGGATGCCGTATAAGGTGGCACTCCGCTGGACTGGTGGTCATGCGTCTGACACACGATTCTCTGGGAACCGTGCCGCTGGGGAAGTGATCATGTCGATGGGTGAGAACCGAGCCATGTCCAGACTGACAACCACGTTCGCGCGCTCCATGCTGATTGGGGTCGCCTTGTTGGCCCTGCTGGGGCTGGCCGCATGCTCGTCCGACTGGGGAGGCAGCGTTCGATCGGGCTCCGCCACCACGACGTCGACCTCGACGACCCGGCGGTCCACATCGAGCCGGCCGACCACGACAACGACCCGGCCGACCACGACAACGACCCGGCCGACCACCACGACTGCGCCTGCCCCGTCGCCTGCCCCATCGCCTCCTACCCCGTGCGCGAGCGGGGCGGCGGTGCCCATCGGCGTCGGCGACGTCGCCCAGCGGGTGGTGGACGCACACCCCGCCGGCACCACGTACCTGATCAAGGCCGGCACCCACCTGCGCAACTTCAGCGTCCAGCCCAGGTCGGGCGACACCTTCTGCGGGGAACCGGGCGCGGTGCTGGACGGCGGACGGAGCCTGAAGTCGGCGTTCTCCGGCAGCGCCAGCGACGTGACCCTGGACTCGGTGACGGTCCGGGACTACGCCAGCGGTCGGCAGGGGGCTGCCATCCAGCCGGAGACGCATGCCAGCGGCTGGGTAGTCCGCAACGTCTCGGCCTTGCACAACGGCTGGGCCGGCCTCCTGGGGGCCGACGGCATGCGGATTCTCGGCGGCCACTACAACGACAACGACCAGCTTGGCATCGGCGGGAACGCCGCCACCGGCATCCTCCTGGACGGGCTGGACCGCGACCCCAATACGTTCGACGGGCCCGAGCTGGCCCGCAACCACACGCTGCACGCGACCTGTGACTTTGAGGCCGGCGGCATGAAGTGGGACGTGGGGCAGGTCACCATCCGCAACGCCCACGTCCACGACAACGACTGCAGAGGGCTGTGGGCCGACATCAACGCCCGGAACGCGCTGATCGAGCACAACCTGATCGAGGACAACTTCGCCGAGGGGATCTTTTACGAGATCAGCCGGGACGCGGTCATCCGCTACAACCGGGTCTACGGCAACGGGCTCCGCGGCGCCGGCTGGTACTGGGACGGCGGCATCACGGTGGCCTCCAGCCCCAACGTCGAGGTCTACGGCAACCGCTTGTCCGGCAACTACAACGGAATCACTGGGACCCAGCAGGACCGGCCCGACTCGACCCCGCCGGCCCACCTGCTGGCCAGCCTCCATGTCCATGACAACCTGATCTGCGCCGTCCGCGGTGAGCACCCCACAGGCGTCGTGGCCGACAATGGCGCCAGCCTCGCCGGGCGAGACATCAGCTTCACCGCCAACACCATCCAGTCGACCCCCTGCGGGTAAGGAACCGGCTGATCGGGGACCGCGCGATTGTCGCTTGACGTGTAGGTGCACCGAGACGGGATCGGACGCCATCGCTCGCAAGGACCAACCTGCTTGCCCTTGCGCGGCGCTGGTGGCAAGCTCACCTGTGCTGAGGAGCGGGGGTGTTCGAGCAAAGTCCGACCGGGACCGCGCATCGACTGCATCCTTTGCCCGTTAGCTCGGTCTAGCTCGAGCGGCAATCGGGGCGGGCGCCGCTTCGGAATGGGGAGCAGAGGCCATGGATGAGCTACTCAGCCGTCGGCGAGCAGTCGTCGGCCTCGTCATCGGGGCGTTGGGAGCGGGCGCCCTGTTCTGGGCGCTTCCCGGCAATGCAGGGGCGGGGCCCGGTCCACCGGGCAACAACGGCACGGTCAAGATCGACGGCGAAGAGTTCGACCCTCATCCCGACAACGAGCCACACGTCGGCTGTGTCTTCCAAGTCGACTTCTATGGTTACGACGAGGGCGACCCGAACGCCGACGTGACGTTCCACGTGTGGCCGGCCATCCGGGGGATGGTCACCGTCCTCGAGGACACGGTGTTCATCGGCCAGGATGACAACAGCGGCGGTGGCTCGGAGGCTGGGCTCGACGCGGAGGCGACCTACGATCTGACCGCTTGGCTGGCGGATTCCCAGCCGCACCCTCAGCAGGGTTGGCACGTAAAGCTGACGGTCAACGCCGACGGGTCACAGGGCGCCGACGTGAAGCACAAGAGGTTCTGGGGTTCGGGCTGCGAGGCCCCGTCGCCGACAACCACCACGGCGGGACCGACGACGACGACCGAGGCGACGACAACGACGACGGCGTCGTCGACGACAACTGAGTCGCCGGCGACAACTGACTCAACTACGACGACGGTGCCGACGTCAACGACGACTGAGGAGCCGCCGACGACGTTGCCGACGCCGACGCCGACGACGACCGCGCCAACCACGACGGTGCCGACGACGACGACGACGAGCCCTTAAGTTAAGAGGCCGCGCTGATAGGCGGCTAAAGAGGAGACCATCCACGAGTCGTCGTGATGGCCAGGCTTTGAGCCTCGAAGCGCTCATGGCCGTGCTCGGCCACGTGACTCCGGCGATGACGCCTGCGCGACGCGCACCTCGCGTCCGAAACGATCCGCGACGCCTACGACGCCGCCAACGCCAAGACCCGCCCCCGCGGACACGGCTCATGGCCGGGCCGACCGGCCGCTTCGTTCCCGACCAGGTCGGGTGCATTCGCAGCGAATGGCTCAAGACGCGCGTGGCGCACGGCTTCTGCAGCCGCCACCCGGCCGCATGCACCTGGCCCCCACGCCAACATCTGCGAGCAATGCGACAACTTCATGGCCGACCACCTCCGCCCGCTCCGAGGCGTGGGCAACCCCGGCCGGATCGCCTAGCAGCGTCGCAGAAGTCGGCCCAGACCAGCTGATCCAGTTGCCACCTCCATTCCAAGCTAGAAGGACGCCATACAGGATGCGTCAGTCCGCACAATGCAACGGCGCTTGTGGAGCGCTACTGGCCAGCGGCCTTGAAGGTGGCTACCTGCATGACCCAGGTGGCGTTCGCGGGGGCGGTCGCGTTGTAGCTCCCGGTCGTGGTGACGGTACGGTCCTCCACGATGTCGCAATCGGGATTGGTGATGATGCGGGCGGTGAAACCGGATCCGGCCCCGGTGAAGCAACCGGCGGTGATGCCGGCCCCGACCACCAGCTCACGCCCGAAGCTGGTGGTGGCCGCCCCGCTGTCGGCCGTCGCCGCCGACCCGGCGGCGGAGCGGCCGACGTCGAACGGGCTGGTCTGATCCAAGCCGCCGTACTCGAGGATGCGGACATCGGCAAAGTTGACGGCCTTGTCGAAGGTGACGGTGACGGTGTTGTTCCCCGCGCCCGCACCGGCGATGTCCTTGGCGTAGTAGATGGCCTGGCTCAGACCGCTGCCGCGGAAGGTCGGGACGGCCACCTGGTAGGCGTTCCCGGCGCTATCGGTGACCGAGGTGATGTTGCCGAGCGACTCGTTCCAGCCGACCACCGCGACGTTGAGGTTCCCGGCGGTCTGCGCCTGAGCGAACGTGGTCGGGACCGTGCCTTGCGGGGTCTGGGGCGTGGACGCCTGCACCTGGACGAACGCGATCGGCGGCGGGGCCGACGACACCGAATAGGTTGCCGTGTAGCTCTGGTCGGTGCTCGGCACCACGATGGTGTGCTCCTGGGCGCCAGCGTCCGACCAGGACTGGAAGGTGTAGGAGTTGCTGCCGGAGCTTTGGTTGCGCGCCTCGATGGTGTGGTTGAAGCCGATCAGGGTGTCGAGCACGAATGGCGTCGCCTCGGCGATGCCGTCCAGGTACAGCGTCAGGCCCGGCGGTGTCGTCCCGAAGGTGAGGTTCACCTTCTGCGGGAAGATGGTGACCGACTTCGTGTCGGTCAGGCCGCTGGAGTCGGTCACCGTGAGCGTGATCCGGTACCGCGTGTTGCCGCTGAAGTCGTGGCCCGAGGTCGGGATCGTGAAGGTGCCGCTCTTGACGCCCGTCTGCGGGGCGCCCGGGTGCACGTGACCCTCGTGCAGGAAGTCGATGTTCCAGGTGTAGGCGCTGGCCGGCAGGGAGCCGTCCTCGGGGTCGCTGGCGTCGCCGCTGAAGGAGATCACGTCGCCGGCGCGGAAAGTCCTGCCGTCTTGGGGCGAGAGGATCGTCGCCGTCGGTGGGTTGCCGGCGCTGATGAACAGCGGCGTCGCCTGGGTGGTGTTGACCCCGTCGGAGACCGCCAGCCTGGCCGTGTACTGGCCCGCCTGGGCGTAGGTGTGGGTCGGGTTGGCCTCGCTCGACGTCGAGCCGTCGCCAAACGTCCATGCATACGTGAGTGGCTGCCCTTCAGGGTCGAGCGACCCCGCGCTCGAGAAGTTCACCGTCAGCGGTGTCGGCCCGGACGTCGGACTCGCCGAGGCGACCGCGACCGGCGCCAGATTGCCGGAGACGAACCGGATTCGGCGGATCTTGCTGAGCCCGGACGAGTGCGTCACGTCCGAGTAGCCGAGGTCGACGTAGTACAGCGCGCCGTCGGGTCCCTCGGTGAGGTGGACGATGTCGCCGTAGGGGCCGTCGATCGAGCCGTCGATCGGCTCGAAGTCGACCACGCCGGCGACGTTGCCGGAGGCGTCGAAGGTCAGGCGCTTGATCCAGTTCTGAGCGTAGTCGGCGAAGAAGTAGCTGCCCTGGTAGGAACTCGGGTACTGGCTGCCGTGGTAGACGAACCCGCCGGTGATGGAGGCGTCGCGCCCGCTGTGGGGGTAGGAGTAGATCGGGCTGGTGCACGGCGAGGCGCAGGGGCCTTCGGAGTTGGGCCAGCCGTAGTTGGCGCCCCTCGTCCCGAGGTCGACCTCTTCCACGGCTGTCGAGGCGTTGTTACCGCCGACGTCGCCGATGAGCAGCCTGCCGGTCGGCGCGTCGTGGTACGCCCGGAACGGGTTGCGCAGGCCCCGAGCCCAGATCGAGTCGACGTTCGGTCCGGTCCCGTCGTAGAACGGGTTGTCGGTCGGGATCGTGCCGTCCCTGTTGACGCGATGGATCTTGCCGTGCGGGCTGGTCAGCAACTGCGCATCGCCGGCAGTGAGGTGATCGCCGGTCGTGAAGTAGATCTTGCCGTCGTTTCCAAAGGTAACGGCCCCACCATGATGCTCCAGTCCCGCATCCTGGGGATCCTGGTAGATCACGGTCTCGCTGCCGGCGACCGTGCCGGTGAGGGTCGAGTTGGCTGTGAAGCGCGACAGCCGATCGCGGTTCGGCGTCGCCATCGTGTAGAAGATGTAGTAGTAGTGGTTGTTAGCAAAATCGGGGTCGAATGCGAAGTGGTAAACGCCCTGCGACACCCCGGCCGATGCCACATTGGTCAGTTGCAGGAACGGCGTTGGATTGGGTTGCGTATAGGGAGGTGGCAGGATCTCGATGGTGCCCCCAAGCTCCACCACCAGCATCCTTTCATCGGGAAGGAACGCCGTGCTGACCGGCAGTCTCAGCCCTGTCGCCAGTACTTCATTCTGGAAGTAGGTGGCGTTGGCGACGTTGACCGTCACCGGTGCCGAGAAGGTTCCATTGCCGGCAGCGTCGCGCGCTCGAACCCTCAAGGTGTGAGCACCGTTGGGGACCGTTCGGGTGTCCCATGCGAGCCCGTACGGAGGATCAGGATCCTCCGGGCCCGTGCTGACGCCATCGACGTAGACCTGGACGCCGGTCACCCCGACGTTGTCTGAGGCGCTGGCGGTAACGGTTACGATGCCGCTCACCTGCGCGCTGTTGGCTGGGCTCGTGATGGAAACCGTAGGCGGCGTCGGATCGGATGAGCCGCCGGCAACGAGCGCCGTATCCATGTCCGACTGGATTTCTGACTGGCTCAGCACACGGTCGTAGATCCGGGCGTCGTCGATGCGCCCGTTGAATTGGTATCCTCCGCTGGCGCGACGGCCGATACTCACGTCCGCGGTGGAATTCTGCTGTGACGACGTCACCGTCCCCACGAGGACGCCGTTGTCGGGTTGACCATTAAGGTAAACGTCGAGCGTGCGAGCCGATGCATTGTAGACACCGGTGACGTAGTACCAGGTGTTGGTTTGCAGCACCGTTGACCCATAGCGGGTCATCTCCCCCCCGGAGCTAGTGCTCAGCTTAAAGCCGATGGTCCTGGACCCGCGGTCGACGGTGGTGTCCAGTTGGTACCCGATCGAGGTACCGCTCCGCTTGGACACGACTGCGGCATCGTCGGCGGGGAATCCCGCGGCGTAGATCCACGCGCTGATGGTCATGCTCCCGGTGATTTGCAGCGTGGGCGGGTTGCCGAGGTCCACATAGTCATCGCTGCCGTCCAGGTTCACGGCCGTGTCGTACTTCCCGGTGGTCCAGGTGGGGCCGTAGGTCAGCGTGCCCGTCAGGCCGTGTCCCGAGGCGTCCGCCGCCGTGGTGCCCGCGCCTTCGTCGAACGCGTACCCGGCGGCGAGGCCGGGGCGCGGGCCGGTGCTATTGGAGACTGTCACGATCACGGCGGACGACGTGGTGGTGTTCCCCGCTGCGTCGCGGGCCCGCGCCGTAAGCGAGTGCGAGCCGTTGGCCGCCGTGGTGGTGTCCCAGGAGACCGAATAGGGCGAGGTCGTGTCTTCGGCCCCGAAATTGGTGCCGTCCAGGGCAAACTGCACGCCGACAACCCCCACGTTGTCGGAAGCGTTGGCGGCGACCGTGACGGTCCCCGAGACGGTGGCTCCGGCGGTGGGTGCGGTGAGGGAAACGATTGGAGGCGTGGTATCGGCCGCGCTGTCGGCCTTGAAGGCGACCAGCTGCATGACCCACGCGTTCCCGTTCTGTGTACCGGTGGCGACGTGAGACCCAATAGTGCTCACGTTCCGGTCTTGCGTGCGATTACCGAAGGCTGTCGACCGCGTCGTGTAGGCGCTGTCGCCTTTCTTGACGGTGCGGGATGACCCGGCGGCCGCGAAGAGAAGATCCGTCGCGTTGGTCGTTGCCAAAGGACCGCTGCTCATGGCGCTGCTCGTGCCGGTTGCCGATCTGGCCCCGTCAACCGGGTTGACCTTGTCGACACCCGAGTACTCATGAATGTAGATGTCCGCAAAAGAGCTGATTGACGTAGCGAAGCTTGCCGTCACCGTGTTGGCACCCGAAGCAACATTTTTGGCGTAGAAGACTTGGGCGCTCCAATTGCTTCCCCAGGTCGTAGGGCCGGTGGCGCTGGCGTAACTGTTTCCCCGGCTGTCGGACAGCGATACCCCACCGGTGTTGCTCCAGAGCACGTACACGACGATCAGGTTGCCGGCGGTATTCTCGCTGCTGAAGGCCAGGCTGTTGGACGAGCCAGTTGTGACTTCGTTGGCTCTCGACTGCACAAATGTCGGCGTCGCCGCCGCAATTGCCTCGAGATGCGGCGGCAGGATGCCAACGACGACGCTTGCCGCAATGAGAACGCCCGCGACTCTCCGCAGCGGCCTCGTGCGACCTAGGCCAAGCAAACTCCTAGGTGAGCGCGGCCACCTGCGCCCCAACATGCCTGGTCTGGTCGAACCCTCGTTCCGAGCCCTTTGAAGTAGCCCCGTCGGTGGGTAGTCGATCATTGGTCCGCCCATTCTGTTTGTCCGCGATCGTAAGGACTCGGTCCCGCCTGGAGCTCCTGACCACGGTTAGTACTCGGTCCGGTGGAGCTTCCTGGCCATCGTTAGTGGTCGGTCCCTGTGGAGCTTCCTGGCCATGGTTCCTTCCATGTCAGACGCCGGCGTTGGCAAGCACGCGGCCGGCGCGCCGAGCTCGCGCAGTGCCGCAGCGGTGATCTCGTTGTGCTTGCACAAGAGGCGGCGACCTTCACGAACGTTCCCCCAGCTCGGGGAGCCGGTCGGCCTCGTCGAGGCAGGCAAGTCGGGCGTCGATGTCAAGCCGACGTTGCACGAGCCGTAGGTCCTCGTTGGGTGACAGCTCGCCCTCGCTCAGCCACTGCTCGACTTGGGTGCGCCGCTGCACCAGCCTGGCTCGGCTCCGTGCCGGCACCTTGGGCGCCCGCAGGGCCGTCAGGTAGACAGCGACCGCGTGGGTCTCGGCTCGCCGCGTGCCTCGTTCTGTCGAGCGATCGGCCTTCCACCGCGCCATCGCTGTCTCCCTGTCCGCCAAAGGCCAATATCTACCACGTTGCCGGCAGCGAGGCCACGCCCCGGACGGGACAAGCCACGACGACGAACCGATGGCCCTCAGGCGGGACGGTCCGACGGGTGTCGCCACTGAGGTGGAACCAGCACCACGTTGGCTTGTGCACGCTGGGTCTTGTGCAGGTATGCTGATGTGCTGCGGTCAGGGCACAGGGACGACCGCAAATTTGAACCGGTGACGAAGCCCAGATCGGGAAACCGGTTTGTGAGCTGGCAGAAGGGCGGGCGGACGGATGGTGGGTATTACGCGGGTTCTCGTCGTGAGCAACGACGAATTCCTCGTCGATGCGGTCGTGCATGCACTCCGCAATGACAACCATGCGGTTGAGAAGGCGGCGTCCTGGCGATCGGCGGAAGGGTTGCTCCCCGAGCTACGCCCGGACTTGGTTGTGATCGATGCCGAGAGCGAGGAACTTGACGAGCGGCCGGTCGTTGATCGTGTGCGCATGGTCACCGACGTGCCGCTCGTGGTGCTCAGCCCGTCGGCGCAACTCGAGGACCGGCTGGTCGGGTTCCGGGCGGGGGCCGACGAGGTCATGGCCAAGCCGTTCTTGCTGTCCGAGCTCGCTTGCAAGGTCACTGCCCTGATTCGCCGGAACGGGCACCGGTCAGCAATCGTCGAGCTGGGTGACTTGGTCGTCGACGAGGGCGCGCACACGGTCGAGCGCCGCGGTCGCGCCATCGAGTTGACAGCAATCGAGTTCGCACTGCTCTTGACGTTCTGCAACAACCGCGGACTGGTGCTGTCGAAGACCCAACTTCTCACCATGGTGTGGGGGTTCGACTATCACAACGTCAACCTGGTCGAGGTCCACGTGTCGGCGTTGCGACGAAAGCTCGAAGCCACG
>Ga0081538_10000110_pt1 | contig 81874 bp, 91 predicted proteins | sample TabmetS5T2R1_FD_71022 | JGI IMG/M metagenome (GOLD analysis project Ga0081538, IMG submission 71022) | Tabebuia heterophylla rhizosphere microbial communities from the University of Puerto Rico - S5T2R1 | ecosystem: Host-associated > Plants > Roots > Rhizosphere ... | reverse complement strand
GGGCAGTCGACCCCCCGGCGGCCGCGACTGTGGCGGCGTGGGCGGGCGAGCGGGAGCGACCGCTCCACGCCCACCTCTCCGAGCAACCGGCAGAGAACGAGGCCTGCCTGGAGGCGTACGGCGCCACGCCAACCGCGGTGCTCGCCGACGCCGAGGCGCTGCACGAGCGTTTTGTCGCCGTCCACGCGACCCATCTGGCGGGCTCGGACTTCGAGCTGCTCGGGAGCGCCGGCGCCACCTGCTGCCTCTGCCCCACCACCGAGCGCGATCTCGCCGACGGCATCGGGCGGGGCCGGCTGCTGACCGACGCCGGCGCGCGCCTCGCGCTCGGCAGCGACTCGAACGTGGTGATCGACAGCTTCGAGGAGGCGCGCGCGGTGGAGCTCGACGAGCGCCTCGCCGCAGGCGAGCGAGCGCGGCACTCCCCGTCCGATTTGCTGCGTGCCGCCACCGCGGGCGGGCACGCCGGCCTCGGCTGGCCCGACGCGGGACGCCTCGAGCCCGGCGCACTCTGCGACCTGGTCGCCGTCGATCTCGATGGCGTCAGGCTCGCCGGACTCGACCGCGACGACCCAGTCCCTGCCGTCGTCTTCGCCGCCACGGCCGCAGACGTCACCGACGTGATCGCGGGCGGCCGCCGGGTGGTGGCCGAGCGCCGGCACGTCAGCCTGGACGTGCCGCGCGCCCTTCAAGACTCGATCGCCGGGCTCCAGTGACGATCGCGATCGACGACATCGGCCTGCTGGTCACCAACGACCCGTCGCTCGGCGAGGGGCCGCTCGGCGTCGTGCGGGACGCATCGCTGCTGGTTGACGGCGACCGAGTCGTCGCCGTGGAGCGGGCCGGTGCCGACGCTGACGAGCGCGTCGACGTCGCGGGGCGCTGCGTGATCCCGGGGTTCGTCGACAGTCACACCCACCTGGTCTTTGCCGGCGACCGCTCTGACGAGTTCGCAGCGCGCATGGCGGGAGCGCCCTACGAGGCCGGCGGGATCAGGGTCACGACCGAGGCGACACGCGGCGCGACGGATTCCAAGCTGCGCAGGCTGACCGAGCGGCGCCGCGCCGAGGGCCGGCGTGCCGGCATCACCCACCTGGAGATCAAGTCCGGCTACGGGCTCGACGTCTCAACGGAGCGTCGCCTGTGCGAGATCGCGGCGGAGTTCACCGACGACGTGACGTTCCTGGGTGCCCACGTCGTGCCGCCCGAGTTCGAAGGCCGCGCCGACGACTACGTCGAGCTCGTCACCGGCGAGATGCTCGCCGCATGCGCCCCGTATTGCCGCTGGATCGACGTCTTCTGCGAGGAGGGCGCCTTCGACGCGGACCAGTCGCGGTCCGTGCTCGACGCCGGTCGCGAAGCCGGTCTCGGCCTTCGCGTCCACGGCAACCAGCTCGGCCCGGGAGCCGGCGCGCGGGTCGCGGTCGAGGCGGGCGCCGCCTCGGTGGACCACTGCACGTACCTGGACGACGCCGACATCGAGGCGCTCGCGGGCAGCGACACGGTCGCGACCTTCCTGCCCGCAACCGACTTCTCCACCCGGCAGCCGTATCCCGATGCTCGCCGCGCGATCGACGCGGGCGTGCGGGTCGCCATCGCCACCAACACGAACCCAGGCTCGTCGAACACCACGTCGATGGGCTTCTGCATCGCGCTGGCCGTTCGCGACCTGGGCATGACCCCGGACGAGGCGCTGGCCGCCGCGACTCTCGGCGGCGCCGCAGCGCTGCGCCGCGACGACATCGGTCGTCTCACGCCCGGCGCCCGTGCGGACGCCGCGATCCTCGACGCTCGCAGCCCCGCCGACTTCGTCTACCGGCCGGGCGTCCCCTTGGTCGTTTCGACCATGGCCGCCGGGCAGCTCGCAGGATCGCCGGGCGGGCGCTGAGAGGCTGTCTCGAGGCCCCGCGTGTGCGCTCTGGCGAGCGCCGCCAGGCGTTCGCGGGGGGTTTTGAGCCAGCCTCTGACCGGGGCCGGGCTCAGGCGGCCTCTTCGTCCCGATCGCCGGGCACCTCCTCCTCGGGCATCGCCACCAGCAGCTCGGCGAGGATGCGACGAAACTGCTCCCGGTCGCCCCGGCTGAGCGTCGCGAACAGCTGATCTTCCAGCGCCGCGACCGGTCCCTCGCAGCGGGGCACGCGCTCGGCGCCCAGCTTCGTGATCTCGACGATGTGCCGCCGGCGGTCGGCAGGGTCGCGCCGGCGGACCAGCAGGCCGTCGTGCTCGAGGGCGTTCAGGAAGCTGACCAGGTTGCTGGGATCGATGCGGAGCCGCTCGCCCAGCTCCTGCTGGCTCACGGGACCGTGGTCGCGAAGCATGATCAGGATCGCCGCCTCCGGAGGCTTGAGACCGATCTCGGCGAGCTCGTCGTTGAGCAGGCGAGCCGCCACTCGCCCCAGCCGGGCCAGCATGAACGCCGGTGACTCGGCCGGAGGCGCAGCTGGCTTGGCCGCAATCCGCCGCTCCTTCGCCTCCGTCCCCGCCGGTGTCATCGCGCTCACACTATCTCCTTTGCTTGCTGTGAATGGATCGTTGATACCCGCCGACGATGACGGGGAAGTGAAAGACTCGGCTGCCGGCCCTCGAGCACGTCGGCCGGAAGCCATCCGGCAGCGGCGACCATCGCCACCGACAGCAGGGCGAGCTCGTAGCCGAGCGCAGCTCCCACGACGACGTCGAGCGGAAAGTGGGCGCCGAACAACACCCTCGTGAGCCCAACCGCGGCCACGTAGACCACGAGCGGAGACCGCAGCCTCGGGACCGCGAGCGCCGCGACCGTTGCCAGCGCCGTCGTGACTATCAGATGCCCGGACGGATACGAGGCGATGTGCGACCACGCTCGATCGTGTGAGATCCACGCCTCGCCGGCCAGGACCTCCTCCGGCCGCGGCCGGTCGACGAACACCTTCACGAACTCGAGCGCAACGCCGGCGAGGTAGCCCGCCAGGACCACGGCGATTCCGGCGCCCAACGCGTATCGCAACCGTCGCGTGACGATGGCGGTGCCGAGCACCGCGATGGCGAACAGCAGGATGTAGTTGCGCGTGTGCGGGTCGAGCGCCTGATAGACCCATTCGGGGCCGTCGCCGAGATGGTTGATGGCGAGGAACGCGGCCTCGTCGAGTGGCTGCAGTGCGGGCAGCGCTGCCCCGATGGCCACGGTCCCGGCGAGCACCGCCAGCGCCCGAGGCGACCATTCGCGCACCGCGTCACCGACGGCTCGCCAGCCGGCCTCCTCTCGCGCGGTGTCGGCCGCTCTCGGTGAGGCCACCAGCGCCCGCGCGACCGCGAGCGTGTCGCCGACGGGCCTGAAGTGGCTCGGCTCACCGTCGTAGATCGTGGGGATGTCAACCGCGCCGACGCGAACGCCGTCCGCGAGCAGAGCACGGAGGTGCCTGCTCTCGGCCTCGTATCCGCCCTCGGCGAACGGGACCGCGCGCAGCGCGTCTGTGCGGAAGAGCCGCATGCCGTTCTGCGTGTCCGGGACCCAGGCGCGTGAGGAGGCCAGCAGAGCGAAACTCGCCAGGCGATTGCCAAGCCGTCGCGCAAGCGGCATCCCGCGCCGGTCGGATCGCGAGCCGATGACGACATCGGCGTCTCGCGCGGCATCCAGGAAGGCCGGGATCCGCTCGGCGTCGTGCTGACCGTCGGAGTCGAGCACGACGATCGCGTCGGGGGCCGATTCGCGCTCCAGCAGCGCCTTCACGCCAGCCGCCACCGCCGTTCCCTTGCCGCCGTTGTGCGGCAGCGCCAGGACGTGAACGCGGTCGTCGGCAGCCAGCGGGGCGAGTGACTCGGAGATCTCGGGCGGCGCACCGTCCTCGACCAGCACGAGCTCGTCGACGTGACGCAGCGTGGCCTGCGCGACCTCGGACGCCCGCGCCGAAGCGAACACCGGCATCACCGCTGCGACGCTGGACGGCCGCGGGCCGAGCGCGGGCATGCGCACGCGCTGCTGCCGCCGCCACTCGGCGAGCAGCAGTGGCAGCACCGCCACCAGCGCGGTCGCGCCGAGGAAGAAGACGCTGCGGTAGGTCCCGGTCACCTGGACGGTGAGGCCGGCCAGCGGCAGCGCCGCGGCCGAGGCGACGCCGCGCGCGGCGAAGAACGCACCGCTGTAGCCGCCCGCCTCACCCGCCGGGACGAACCGCGTGAAGTAGGGGAAACCGAGCGCGGTCAGCAGCCCGGCGCCGAGCGCGGCCGGCACGAGTGCCGCCGCGACGATCACCAGGTTCGTCGTCGCGCTCGCGACCAGCAGGCCGGCACCCAGCAACGCCGCCCCGCGCAGCAGCAGCGGCAGCACGCGATCGGGAGCGGCGCGGCCGCCCACCACCATTCCGGCCGCGACGAACAGCCCGAAGGCGAGCGGCAGCGTCCCGGCGGCGCCGAGGCCGAGACCGAGCTCGTTCTGGGCATACAGAACGAAAAACGCCGGCAGCGCGGCGTACGCGAAGACCCACAGCGTTTGCGCGAGCAGAACCTCGCGGGCGCCCGCGCGGCGCAGCACGCCGGCGAGTGAAGCGCGGGCTCGTTGCTTGGGCTCCGGCGCGGCGCCGTTGCCGAACCGAAGCCGGCGGACGAGCAGGAACGTCGGAACGGCCGCGACCACCAGCACGGCGGCGCCAAGGGCGAACGCTGCCGCGGGGGCGGGGTTGATCAGCGCGCCGCCGATGCCGACGGCGAGGCCGGCGCCGAGGGCCATCGCGAGCTCCTGGCCGCTTGTGGCAGCCGGGCGCCGCTCGTCCAAGACGTCGTCGGCGATCAGTGCCCGGTGGGCAGTGGTCAGCGCGTTGAGGCCCGTGTAGACGACGGCCGCGGCCAGAGCAAGCGCGACGTAGGAGCTGCCGTTTCCGAGTCCCACCGCCACGAGCCCACCCGCCGCGAGCACGGTGCCACCGACCATGAAGGGCAGCCGCCGTCCGAGGCCCGACGACTCGCGCCGATCCGACCAGAGCCCGACGCCCAGCGGGACGGCGAAGCCGGCGATCGCGTTCACCGACATCACGGCCCCGATCAAGAATGGCGCGTCGTCGATTCGCTCGAGCAGGACGGGCAGATAGCTGGTGGTGAGACCTCGCGCCGCGCCGGCGCCGACCGCCGCGAGCGAGAAGGCGACGAGCAGGCGCCGGCCCGCCAGTTGGCCGCGCTGAGACGCCGCTGCCTCGGCAGTCATGGCCGGACTCCTCCAGGTGTCGACGCGGCACCGCCGGCCCCCGGACTGGCGAGACGCAGGCGACCGGGTTCGACGGTCACAGCGGCCGTCGTGGTGCCGAGCGGAACCGCGTCGGCGACCAACGGAACCGGCACGGTCAGCTCGGCGCGCCGCGTCGAGGCCAGCCGTACGCCTCGGCGGTCGAGGTGGCGGCCTCGATACGCGGCGGCGAGCAAGCTGAGCAGCTGCGGGCGTCCGACGGCTTCGAGGAGGATCGCCTCCGCCCTGCCGTCGGCCGGATCGGCGCCCGGATCGACCTCGAATCCAAACCCGAAATAGGGCAGGTTCGAGATGAACAGCTGGGCGCCGCGGTGTGTGGCGAGGTCGGCGCCGTCCAGGCGGGCCTGGATCTCGAACGGCTCGTAATCGCGAACCGCGCGCGCGAGCGCGCGAGCGCCCTGGCGCAGGTCCGCGGAGTTCTCCGCTTCGTAGCCGGAGCGGGCGCGGGCATGGAATCCGGCGCTCACGGCCTCGAGCGCGTACAGCGCTCGCTCGGGCGTTTCAACCCGGAGAGCGTCGAGGGGACGCGCGGGGGCGCGGGCTGCGACCGCCAGAGCGGTGGCGCGATCGGTCGGGATCCCGAAGACGCGGGCGATGTTGTTGGCTCGGCCCGCCGGCACCAGGGCAAGCTCCGGCAGGCGGCCGAGGCGCGCGTTCGCCGCGGCGTGCAGCGAGCCGTCGCCGCCCACCAGGACCAGGCGCCGACCGGTCGCGGCGGCGGTCCGCAACGCCTCGAACAGGTCATCCTCGGTGCCGGTCAGCGCCGTCTCGGCTGATGCACCGAGCTCGGAGAGCATCGCGTCGAGCTCGGCCAGCGTTCGCCGCGGATCGCCCACGCCGCTCGCGTGGCCGTTTACCGCTAGGAGCAGCCGAGGCGCGCTGGTAGCCTGCTCGGGACCTTGCTGTCCGAGCTCCACGCCTTCGACCAGGCGCTGATCGACCTTGCGCCGGCGCTCGAGCATCCGGTCCTGACCGCCGTGTTCGTCGCGCTTTCCGCGTGGTGGGTCAAGGGTCCGTTGCTCGTCGCTCTCGGCCTGGGCTGCGACGTGTGGCGCCGCCGCGCGCCGCTCGCCTTCCTGGCCGCAGTCGCCGCGACGTTGACGGCGTCCGTCGCGGTGGACGCGCTCAAGGACGTGTTCGAGCGGGCGCGCCCGCCTGAGGCCGATCCCGGCCTCGGCTCCCTGGTCGCGATCCCCGCGAACCCCTCGTTCCCGTCCGGCCACGCCGCCACCGCGTTCGCCGCCGCGACCGCGATCGCGCTCCTCACCCCGCGGATGCGGCCGTACGCGCTGGGCATCGCCGCGGCCGTCGCGCTCTCGCGCATCTACCTGCGGGTCCACTTCCCGCTCGACGTCGTCGCCGGGGCCGCCCTCGGGGCGGGTATCGGTGCCGTGGCCGCCTGGACCGCGCTGCGACTGGCGCGCGGCACGAGGCTCAGGCCGGCCTGACGCTTCGTCCAGGTCGACTGCCGACCCGCCCGCGGCCCACGTCTCCGAGATCAGGGCCCAGCGTCCGAGGCTGCCGAGGAGGAGATCGATGGCGGCTGAAATCACGTTTTATATCATGACAGATCATTGGTGCTTGTCAAGTATTTGTGAAGATCGACAGTTAGCGGAAGCCAGCGCTCGAGGCCGTCCCGGCACGGAAGCGCAGGCGCGCGTGATGAACGTCACGCTCCGGTGACTTGACAAATCAGGTGAGTGAGTGCATACTCACTCCATGCAGATGACGGTAACGAGCTCCACACGCAAGCTTTCGACCGCAGAAGAACGGCGCGCGAGCGTGCTCGACGCCGCGATGCCGATCTTCGCCGCGAGCGGCTACGCCGCATCGACGCTCGAGATCGCCAAGGCGGCCGGCATCTCCCAGGCCTATCTCTTCCGCCTCTTCCCCACCAAGGCGGAGCTGTTCGCCGCGGTCACCGACGCTGCCAGCGAGCGCATGCAGGCGACCTTCCGCGACGCCGCCGCCCATGCGCGCGCCGAGGGCACCGACCCGCTCGACGAGATGGGCAAGGCATACGACGAGCTTCTCGACCGCGATCGCGACGTGCTGCTCGTCCAGCTGCACTCCCGTGTCGTCGCCGGCGCCGAGCCCGTGATCCGGGAGGCGGTGCAGCGGTGCTTTCGCAAGGTCTACGAGCTCGCCGCACGCGAATCCGGAGCGGGCGACGAGGAGCTTCGCGTCTGGTTCGCCCACGGGATGCTCTGCGACGTGATGGCTGCGATCGACGCCGACCGGGTCGACGAGCCCTGGGCGCGGGCGCTGACGGGAGGTCCCGCGACCGACTAGCGGAACGAGGATTTCGGGCTGCGGCCGCTCGGCCGCTTCTTTTCGCCGCAAAGAGTGAGTGAGTAATCACACATCAGAAGGAAGGACACGAAATGACAGCCAAGAGCAAGACACGCGCCGGGTGGACACTCGCTATCACCGGCGTCGCCCTGTTCATGACCTCGCTCGACAACCTGGTCGTCGGGGTCGCCCTGCCCTCGATCCGCGCCGACCTCGGCGGCTCGATCGAGGCGCTGGAGTGGACCGTCAACGCCTACACGCTCGCCTTCGCCGTGCTCCTGATAACCGGTGCCGCGCTCGGCGATCGCTTCGGCCGCAAGCGGATGTTCATCGCCGGCGTCGCGACGTTCATCGGCGCCAGCGCCGCGGCCGCGCTCGCGCCGTCGATCGAAGCGCTGGTGGCCGCACGGGCGGTCCAGGGATTCGGAGCAGCGATCGTCACGCCCCTGACGCTGACGCTGATCAGCGAGGCGTTCTCGCCCGAGCGGCGCGCCGCCGCGCTCGGGATCTGGGGTGGGATCAGCGGTCTCGGCGTCGCTCTAGGCCCCGTCGTGGGCGGTGCGGTCGTCGAGGGAGTCGCGTGGCAGTGGATCTTCTGGCTCAACGTGCCGATCGGCCTCGCGCTGATTCCGCTCGCCTCGCGCCTGCTCACCGAGTCACGCGGCCCCGACCGGGAGCTCGATCTCGGTGGCCTCGCGCTGGCCGGCGCCGGCTTGTTCGGACTGACCTTCGGGATCATCCGCGGCGAGTCCCTCGGTTGGACGAGCCCGACCGTGCTGGTCTCGCTGGGCACCGGCCTCGCGCTGCTGGCTGCGTTCGTTCGCTATGAGCTGCGGACGGAAGCGCCGATGCTTCCGATGCGGCTGTTCCGCTCGCGGGCGTTCACGGCCACGAACGCGCTCTCGTTCGCGATGTTCTTCGGCGCCTTCGGCTCCATCTTCCTGCTCAGCCAGTTTTTCCAGACGGCGCAGGGATACGGAGCGTTCGAGGCAGGCGCCCGGACGCTGCCCTGGACCGCGATGCCGATGTTCGTCGCCCCGCTCGCCGGGGCCCTGGCGGCCAGGATTGGCACTCGGCCCATCATGGCGGCGGGACTGGCGCTCCAAGCGATCGGGCTGGGTTGGATCGGCATCGTCTCCGACCCCCAGACTCCGTTCGTCGAGCTGATCGCTCCGTTCGTGATCACCGGCGTCGGGATGTCGCTCGTGTTCCCGACGGCGGCCGAGGCGGTGCTGGGATCAGTCCGGCCAGAGGAGGCCGGGAAGGCCTCTGGCACGACCAACGCGATCCGCGAGGTCGGTGGCGTGATGGGCGTCGCGGTGCTCGCGTCGGTGTTCGCCTCCAACGGGGGCTATGAGAGCCCCCAGGCGTTCGCCGACGGCGTGGTGGCTGCGCTGCCGATCGCAGTCGTCGTGCTCGCGGTCGGCGCGCTGCTGGCGCTCCTGACCCCAGGGCGCGCCCGCCGGGAGGGGGCGCCCGAGCGGGTCGAAGCACCTGCGCAGGTCGCCGAGGCTCCGGCCGTGAGCTAGCGACGATCCGCGATCCGCGCGCGGTTGTCGGGTTGTGCACGGTAACTAACCCGACAACCGCACCCTCGGGGGCCGGCGAAAGCGGGCCCCCGCTCTTGCTTCGATCGGGTTTCGATTACCTGGAACCGGGTACGGCCGCATCGCCGGTCATGGACGGCCGGCGTGACTCGGGAGGTACAGCATGAGCAGGATCAGGCGGGTCGTCGCGGTTGCGGCGGCGTTCGTGACCGTGTCCCTGGCCGGGGGCGCAAGCGCATGGGCTGATGAGTTCCAGCTCGGAGACCCCGTGCAGGTTTCGGGCGCAAGTCCGATTCCGGAGGACTGCATCGGCGATGAGAATCCTCCACCGATCCCGACCCCGGTCAATGTCTACAACAGCGAGGTCGAGCCCTACGTCGCGGTCGACCCAAGTGATCCGCTGCACATGGTCGGCGCCTGGCAGCAGGATCGCTGGAACACCGGGGGCGCCCGCGGTCTCGTCACCGCGGCGAGCTTCGACGGCGGTCAGACGTGGGAGCTGAACGCGCTCACGAAGTCGTCGATCTGCACCGGCGGCAATGACGCCAACGGCGGGAACTACGAGCGCGCCTCGGACCCGTGGGTGTCGATTTCGCCCGACGGGACGACCTATCTGATGAGCCTCTCGGTCGACACCAACCCGGGCGGGTTCGGGCTGCATCCCAACGCGATGCTCGCGATGCGCTCGCCCGACGGGGGCATGAGCTGGGAAGACCCGATCACGCTCAGGCGCGACAACGAGCTCGGCACCGCCCTTAACGACAAGAACACGCTGACCGCCGATCCGCTCGATTCCGACCTCGCCTACGCGGTCTGGGACCGGCTGGTCGGGCCGCCCGGTGAACCGCCCACGCCGATCGCGTTTGAGAACGCCATCGTCGGCAGAGGGCCGACCTGGTTCGCGCGAACCACCGACGGGGGTGAGACCTGGGAGCCGGCCCGGATCATCTTCGAAGCGGGCACGAACAACCAGACGATCGGCAACCAGATCGCAGTCACCGGCAGCGGCGACCTCGTGAACGCATTCGACCTCATCCGGACGTTCGCCAACCCCGACAAGACGCGCGGCTTCAACATCGCCGTGATCCGGTCCGAGGACAAGGGCGATACCTGGGACAAGAACGCGACGATCGTCGATCGCCACTTCTCATTCCAGGGCGTCGTGATCGACCCGGACAACCCAGACCCGAACACGCGGAGGGTGCGAACCGGCGACATCCTGCCCGAGATCGCGACCGACCTGGAGAGCGAGGCGGTCTATCTCGTCTGGCAGGACATGCGGTTCGGGCCGCGCTCGAGCGTGGCGTTCTCGCAGTCGCTGGACGGCGGCGAGACGTGGTCGCCGACGGTGAAGATCAACCAGACGCCCGATCTGGCGAACGATCTCAACGAGCAGGCGTTCACGCCGATGGTGCGGGTCGCAGGCGACGGGACCGTGACGGTCACGTACTACGACTTCCGCGCCGAGGAGGGCGAGGCCGCGCCGGAGACACCGTTGAACACCGACGCCTTCGCCATCCACTGCCACGCGGCGAGCGTGGACTGCTCGGACCCCGACAACTGGACGGACGAGGTCCAGCTGACCGAGGAGTCGTTCGACATGAGGCAGGCCCCGTTCGCCAACGGCAGCTTCGTCGGCGACTACGTCGGCCTCGACACGGACGGCACGAGCATGTTCCCGTTCTGGTCGATGCCGCATGGCGGCGACCCCGCCAGCGTCTTCGTTCGCGAGCTGACTCCGGCTCCGTAGCCCTCGGCCGCGTGCTGCGCGCGCGCCCGCCGGACGGGATCGTCCGGCGGGCCGCGACGGCGGGGTCAGCCACCGAGCGACGGCGGGGTCGTGACCTGCTGGGCCAAGCGCTTTGGCGCGATCAGGCAGTAGCTGGTCGCGATCAGCTCGGCGACTTCCTCCCAATCGGTGCCTGCGCGGTCGAGTCGGACGCCGACCCATCCCTTGTCGCCCACGTAGGGCGGCACGAAGAAACGGTCGCCCTCAGCGAGCAGCGCGTCGCGTTCGACCGCGTCCGCCTTGAGCGTGATCGACGCCCCGTCAGGCCGCGCTGTGCAGAAGATCTTGCCCCGCCCGCCTCCGACCCGGAACGTCGGGTGCTCCCAGGTCTCGCGCTCGAAGGCCTCGGGCAGCTTCAGGCACAGCGTGCGGACTCGGTCGATCAGCTCCACGATCGCTTCGTTCGCGCCTCGACCGGTCCCCTCCGCGCCGCCGCTAGCCGTCGCTGCCAGCGGTCCGCGCGGCCTCGAGGATCGCGTCCGCCGACCGCTCGATGTCCTCCGCCGTTGTCTGCCAGCCGACGACCGAGATCCGCATCGCCGTCCGCCCCTTGAACGTAGTGCCGCTGAGCCAGCACGTGCCGTCGCGCTGCACGCCCTCGATCGCCGCGTTGGTCGCCTCGTCGTCGTCCGCGAAGCGAACCAGCACCTGGTTGAGCACGACGTCGTTCAGGACCTCCACACCGTCGGCCGCATCGAGCCGCGCAGCCATCAGCTGCGCGTGATCGCAGCCGCGGTCGACGAGCTCGGCGAGTCCGCCGCGGCCGAGCGAACGCAGCGCGGCGTACACGGTCACCCCGCGGGCTCGGCGCGAGAACTCGGGTGTCCAGTCGAACCCCCACGGGATGTCCTCCGCGTGCTCAGGGATGTACGCCGAGCTGGAGGTCATCGCGGCGCGATGCGCAGGGGCGTCGGCGACCGCGGCGATGCCACAGTCGTAGGGCACGTTCAGCCACTTGTGACCGTCGGTTGCCCACGAGTCGGCCCGCTGGCAGCCATCGAGCAGGTGTCGCCGGGTCGGGCTGACGGCCGCCCACAGGCCGAACGCGCCGTCGACGTGACACCAGGCGCCGTGCTCCCGGCAGGACTCGACGATCTCCGCAAGCGGGTCGAAGGCTCCGGTGTTGACCTCTCCGGCCTGCGCGCACACGATCGTCGGGGCGCTCGCCTCGCCGAGGATCCGCTCGAGCTCCTCAGGCAGCATCCGAGCCTCGTCGTCGGTGGGGACGAGCCGCATGCGCTCCGCGCCGAGACCGAGCATGCGGCAGGCGACCTTCACCGTCACGTGACAATGTGCGCCCGCGACCACGCGCAGGGAGGGCGCACCCTGAAGGCCGTCCGCCTCCACGTCCCAGCCGGCGTCGCGAAGCACACCGTGTCGAGCCGCCGCCAGGCACGTGAAGTGCGCCATCTGACAGCCGGTGACGAAGCCCACACCGCAGTCGGCCGGAAGGTCCAACAGCTCGCGCACCCAGCGGGCGGCAACCTCTTCGACGACCGACAGCGCCGGAGACGCGGCGTAGCCGCCGCCGTTCTGGTCCCAGGCGGAGGTGAGCCAGTCGGCGGCGACGGCGGCCGGGAGCGCCCCGCCGATCACGAAGCCGAAGTAGCGCGGGCCCGCGGAAGCGATGAGCCCTGGGTCAACGTCGCGAGCGAGCTCGGAGATGACCTTGCGCGGGTCTTCTCCGTCATGGCCCAGCTGCCGATCGAGGCGGGAGCGAAGCTCGTCGAGGCTCGCCTCCTCACCAACCCGGCGTGAGGAGAGGCTGTCGCTGAACTCGCGCCCGATGCGAGCCGCATCGTCGAGAACGTCGTACCGCGCGTCCACTAGCGGTGCTTGACACCCTCGCCGGCGAAGTTCGCGCGACGGGGCTCTGCGACGACTATGCCTGCAAGGGTCTCGTCGATCGCCTCGAGGATGCTGTCCTCGAGCTCGATGCCCGAGGCCGACGCGTTGTCGTGCACCTGCTCGGGACGCGAGGCGCCGATGATCGCCGAGGCGACTTCCTCTCGGCGCAATACCCAGGCCAGCGCCAGCTGGACCATCGTCAGGCCCGCGCCCTCGGCGATCGGCACCAGCCGCTGCACGGCTTCGAGCACGTCGTCGTCCATGTAGCGACCGATCGCCACGCCCATCTCCTCGCTGGTCGCCCGGCTGTCGGGCGGTGGGGCCTCCCCCGGGCTGTACTTGCCGGTCAGCACGCCCTGCGCCAGCGGCGACCAGACGATCTGCGAGATCCCGTTCTCGCGGCAGACGTCGAAGACCTCGGCCTCGGGGGCGCGCCAGATCATGTTGTACTGCGGCTGGGAGGAGACGAACTTGATCGTGTTCGGCACCTCGAGCCCGGCGCGGATCTGTTCCGATGTCCACTCGCTGAATCCGAGTGCGCGAGCCTTGCCCGCCTCCACAACTTCGGTCAGCGCTTCCATCGTCTCTTCGATCGGCGTCTCCGTGTCGAAGCGGTGGCACTGATAGAGGTCGACGTAGTCGGTCTGAAGCCGCGCCAGCGAGGCGTCGATCTGCTTGTGGATCTGCTTCGCCGACAGGCCGCGGTCTCGCCTCGACATCGGGAAGTAGACCTTGGTGGCGAGGATGTAGCTCGAGCGCTCGTGCCGCGAGAGGATCTCTCCCCAGGCCTCTTCGGCCGCGCCGGTTCCGTAGACGTTGGAGGTGTCGAAGAAGTTGATGCCGGCGTCGAACGCGGCCTCGGTGCAGGCCTCGGCCTGCTCTCGCCCGACGCCTCCCGAGTAGGTCAGCCAGGAGCCGAGCGAGATCTCCGAGACCTCAACGTCGCTGTCGCCGAGGCGGCGGAGCCTCACTTCAGTCGTCCAGGCGCTCGGGAAGGCCGAAGCGCCCAAAGAAGTCGACGAAGCGCTCGCGAACGATCGGCTCCTCGGGCCACCGCTTGTACCGCTCGATGTCGTCGGACTCGGTCGCCCGGCAGATGAACGCGTCGACCTCGGCGATCCGCCGGTCGCGAATCGTGAGCACGTTGAGAGCGAACGGCAGGTAGACGTCCTCCTCGGGGTCCCAGGCGTAGAACGCGAGCGCCGGCTGCCCGCTGGCCTGGACCGGCAGGTGGCGCCACCGCCACTCGCCCGAGAGCGGGCCGACCCCGAGGAAGCCGCGCAGCTGCTCGTGCCCCTGGTGCCAGCTCGGTGCCGGCGGCATCGCGAATGCCGCGTCCTCGGTGAGCATCGCGACGACGCCCTCGACGTCCCCGCGATCCCAGGCGTCGACGTAGCTTTGTACGACCTCCTTGACGCCGTCGTCGCCGAGCGAGCGCAGCGTCTCCTGCTGGCTCTCATCGGGCAGGCGCTGCTCGACGGTCTTGCGAGCGCGTTGAAGGGCGCTGTTGACCGACGCGGTGGTGGTGTCCAGCGTCTCCGCGACCTCCTTGGCCGAAAAGCCGAGCACCTCACGCAGGATCAGGACCGCGCGCTGGTTGGGCGGCAGGTGCTGGAGGGCCGCGATGAACGCCAGCTCCACGCTTTCGCGCTGCTCGTAGCGAGCCTCGGGCGAGGCGTAGCCGTCCTCGACGCCGAGGAGCTCGTCGGGATAGGGCTCGATCCACACGATCTCGGTCAACGGCATCTGCGGCCCGTCGTGAGGATCCTGAGGTGGCCCATAGTCGATCGGCAGCACGCGCTTGGGCCGCCGGCCGATCGCGTCGAGGCAGGTGTTGGTCGCGATCCGGTAGAGCCACGACCGCAGCGTGCTTCGTCCTTCGAATCGAGCCAGCCCGCGCCACGCCCGCAGCATCGCCTCCTGAAGCGCGTCCTCCGCGTCGTGGACGGAACCGAGCATCCGGTAGCAGTGGGCCATGAGCTCGCCCCGATAGGTATCCGCCAGCCGGGCGAAGGCCGACTCGTCGCCGCCGCGCGCCGCTTCGATGAGTTCGCGCTCCTGGATCGTCGAGCCGGCTGGCGCCGTTGCCATCTCCGCGGAGACTAGATGAGTGATTCCCTAACCATCCTCGGGCGAGCCGGACTTGGACTGCCAGAACGCGATCTCGCCGGCGTCCGGCGCGCTCACGACGCTGCGCCATCCGGCGGGGCCCTCCCGCGGGTCGAGCAGAATTTCGGCCCCGGCGCCGCGCGCTCGCTCGGTAGCCTCGCGAATCTCCGGCACCTGAACGTAAGGGAGCCACAGGGGCTGGTCCGTCGGGCACTCGACCACGCCCCCGCCGCCCCCGGCACCGTCTCCGAGCTCCAAGGCTAGGTATGAGCCTCCCCCCGTGCTGATTCGCTCGGTTTTCCACCCGCACACGGCCGCGTAGAACGCGGTCGCCCGCGCGAGGTCGCGGGTGTGCAGCTCGAGGTGGACGACTGGGTTGCAGCGTTCCGCCATGTCCTGTCTGTATGGACGCCGGCTGCGTCCGGAATTCATCGCGTGTACGGCCCAATCGGTGACTTCGGCATGCATGTCATGTCAAATCCCCCCGATCGAGTTGCGATCGTTCTCGTTCGTCCGCGAGCCGGGGCTCCACAGCGACCGGAACCTGGCTGGGTGGGGAGGCGTCCCAAACTCCCCAGTCGTCGCTGCAGATCGGACGCGCGCGGCTCTTAGGGGCGCCATGCGCCCCAAAGTCAGCAACGGTGAACCCGTGTCCACGCTGGGTGGGGATTGGGGGCACCCATCCGGGTGAAGCGGCTCGGTCCGCTGTGGTTGCGCCGAGCCGCGTTGCAATCCTGAGTCGCGAGCGCGCGCGCTTCGCTACTTTGTGTTACAAAGTCCTCTGTGATAGAGTCGCTTTGCGATGCAAAGCTCCGACGCGACTGGAGGCCGGAACATGGACGAAGCCAAGACTTCTCACACCCTCACCGAGCTCGCTCGGATTCGAGAGCGAACGGCGGTCGAGCTCGAGTTCGGCTGGATCCCGTTTCTCGTCTTCGGCCTCGCCGTGCTGGGCAGCGGCGCGTTCACGCTCGTCGACGACAACAACCTCGGCACCTACTGGCTGATCGCGGCGCCGATCGCGACCTTGATCACGATCGCCGGCGTGCGGCGGCTGGAGCTGAGTCACGGCGTCGTCGACCGCAACGAGCTCTTCTACGCCGCCGTGATCGTGACGATGACGGCCGCGGCGATCGTCCTCGGCTACTCGCTGGACAACCTCGCCTCCGATGTGGCGCCGGCGTTCCCGATCGGTCTCGGGCTGCTGATCATCGGCGCGTTCGATCGCAGCGCCCTGGTGGCGGGCGCGGGCGGGCTAATCGTGCTGTGGGCGACCGTGGTCGCGATCGCCGGCCCCGGCAACGCCGATACCTGGGTCGCCTTCGGCGAGGGCCTGATCCTGGTCGGCGCCGGAGTGATGGCGCGGCCACGGCAGGATGCCGGCCTGCCGCAGAACACCGAGCCGATCGGGCGCACCTCGTGACCCACCCCGCCCTGGACCTGAACGACACGGTCCACCAGCGAGTCCGGTTGGGCATTCTGGCCGTGCTCGAGGAGGCCAAGCGGGCCGAGTTCAAATATCTGCGCGAGGCGCTCGATCTCTCAGACGGCAACCTCTCCCGGCACGTTCAGGGGCTCGAGGAAGCAGGACTCGTTCGGGGCGAAAAGGGCTTCGAGGGTCGCCGCCCCCGCACCTGGATTTCCTCCACGCCCGCGGGGCGGAGGGCCTTCGAGCAGGAGCTGAAGGCCCTCCGCGCCCTGATCTCGCGCGTCGACGGCAGCTAGCGCTCGATGAACTGGTAGTCGAGGCGAATCCGGCCGTCGTTGCCGAGGATCAGGATCTCCAGGCCGGCGCCCGCGACCTCGCCCCCGCCCTTCGGCACCATCTCCCACCTGAACTTGACGACGTTCTGAAGCCGCGCGAGGTCCTTCGGGCCGATGAAGTCGTACTCGCCGGGGGCGATGAACTCCTCGTGCGCGCTGGTGACGCGCCGCTCGAGCTCTCCGTGACCTCGGGACTCGAAGCTGCCGCTCATGTCGAGGCGCTCCGCGGCCGCCCGGGCCTCCTGCGGCGGCTCGAGGATCTGGACGGCGTCCTCCGCCCAGAGCTCTCCGAGCATCCGGCGACGCACGTCCGTGTCCGGCTCGTTCCAGATCGCCAGGTAGCGCTCGGCGATGTCGATCATGTCCTTCATTCGTCCTCCTGAGACTTCGGGACTCGTTCCTGCAGCCAGGTTGAAGGCCGAAGTGCGGTTCGGCAATTACCTCGCACGTAATGAACGGGCGGCGGCTCGCCGAGCTGGCGAACCGGCGCGCGCCTACCCGACCTCGACGCGCGCGCTCGGCGGACGCCAGGTGCGGCGTGGCCGTGCGCTTCACGTTCGAGCCCGTCCGGAGTGTGTCGCGCAGCTTGTGCGACAGGCGGGCCTCCCAAGCTGCCGCGAGTCTGATTTCTCAGCTCGCGACCGGCTTGTAGATCGTGTAAACGACCCCGGTGTCGAACGTCTTCGAGTCGGCCAGCTCGAACGCTCCCTGCTCGCCGTCCTCGAACAGTCGCTTTCCTTCGCCGACGACCACCGGGTGGATCATCAGCCGCAGCTCGTCGAGCAGGCCCTCGCGAATGAGCGAGCGCACGAGCGTCGGGCTGCCGTTGATGGTGATGTCCTTGCCGGGCTCCCGCTTGAGCTTCGCGACCTCGGAGAGGTCGCCGCCCAGCAGCTTGGAGTTGTTCCACTCGACGTCGTCGAGCGTCGTCGAGACCACGTACTTCGGCGTGTTGTTCATGTAGTCGGCGAAGCCCGACTCGTCCGAGGACTGGTTGGGCCAGTACTCGGCCCACTCCTCGTAGTTGACCCGCCCCATCAGCAGGGCGTCGGACTCCGCCATCGACTCGCCGATGGCGGCCCCCATCTCATCGTTGAAGTAGGGCAGGTGCCACTTCTCGGGTGATCCGACGACCCCGTCCAGCGACACGAACAGTGCTGCGATTGCCTTTCTCATCGTTTGCTCCTCGCGTTGTAGGTGGGTTGGTCCTTCTATGGCTGGTACTCGCGAGGAGCGCGAAACTCATCGCTGCGGCCCGTCTAACCTCCTCCCATGAGCGCCGGCGTCCCCAGCTCGACTGCGCGGGCGGCCGGACTGATCGACGCCGCCCGAGCCGGCGACGACGGCGCGTTTCGGAAGCTGGTCGAGCCGCATCGCGCCGAGCTTCACGCCCACTGCTATCGCATGCTCGGCTCGCTGCACGACGCCGACGATGCCCTCCAGGAGACGCTGCTGCGCGCCTGGCGCGGACTGGCGGGCTTCGAGTCGGGCCGCCCGCTGCGCCCGTGGCTTTACGCGATCGCCACCAACACGTGCCTCACGGCGATCTCCAAGCAACGAAAGCGCATCCTTCCCATCGACCGGGGCCCGCCGACCGCTCCCGGCGAGGGACCCGGCGAGCCTCTGCTCGAGACGCCGTGGCTCGAGCCCTATCCCGACGAGGCGCTCGGGGTCCCGGACGGTTACTCATCGCCCGCGGCTCGCTACGAGCAGCGGGAGGGCGTCGAGCTGGCGTTCATCGCCGCCCTTCAGCACCTGCCGGCGCGCCAGCGGGCCGTGTTGATCCTGCGCGACGTCCTCGGGTTCTCGGCCAAGGAGGTCGCCGAGGCGCTCGAGACGACCGCGGCCGCGATCAACAGCGCTCTGCAGCGGGCCCGCAAGACCGTCGAGGATCGCCTCCCGGCGCGCAGCCAGCAGGCGAGCCTGCGCGAGCTTGGCGACGAGGGCTTGAAGAAGCTGGTGGAGAAGTACGTCCGGGCGTGGGAGAGCCGCGACGTCGACGCGATGGTGGCGATGCTGGTCGACGACGCGATCTTTGCCATGCCTCCGCACCCGAGGTGGTTCCGAGGCGCCGCCGAAGTGGTCGCCTTCGTCACTGAGGCCGGCAAGCTCCCGCTGCGCCACATTCCGCTGCGGGCAAACGGACAGCCGGCGATCGCCTGGTATCTCCGCTGGCCGGGCCAGACGGCGTACACCCCGGCCTCGCTGGAGGTCCTCGCGGTCGAGGGCGACCGAGTTAGGGAGATCACGGCCTTCGTGTCATCCGGGCTGTTCGAGCGCTTCGGCCTGCCGACGGAGCTGGCGGAGCCCGGCTGAGGACGAGCCGCCGCGCTGTCACATTTCGCCGTCGCAATTCGTCGTCTGGGTATGGACACCAAAACCTCCGACCCATACGACATCGATAGCGACGGCACGATCGTCGGCATCGCGGTCGGGCTCGGGATCTTGACCTTCGCGATCTTCCCCCTCCTGATACCGGGGCTGATCGTGCTGGCGATCTTCGCCGTACCGCTCCTCGCGATCCCCCTGGTCGTGGCGCTTCCGATCGCGCTACTCGCCTCGCCCATCCTTGCCGTACGCGCGTTCAGGCGACGGCGTCGACGGCGCGCTGCGGACAGGCCCGGCGCGAGGGGCGCGATCGCTCCGGCGGCCCGCCACCAGGCGAGCTGAGCAAGGCTTTCGGCTCAGTCGTCCCCCACGGTCAAGTCAAGCTCGCGCAGGCGGGCGCGATCGGCGAGCACGTCGATCTCGACGATCTTCCCTCCGCTGACGGTGAAGCCGGCGACCGCGAGAGGTGGCCGACCAGGCGGAGCCACGACCACGCCCATCGCACCGTTGACGAGCACGGGACGAGCGAAACGCACTCCCCTGGAGAAGATCCGAGCCTGTTTGACGACAGCCTCCGCGCCCCGGAGCTCCCGCGCTGCGCCCGCCGGGAGCGGCCTTGCGCCCGCGTCGACCCGGAAGACGACGTCGGGGTCGAGGACCTCGAGCAGGGCGTCGAAGTCGCCCGCCCGAGCCGCAGCGAGGAAGGCGTCGACCACCTCGCGCTGCCGGTCCAGGTCCGGGTCCGGATCCGGGGCGCCTCGCACCCTGCGACGGGCGCGGCTCGCGAGCTGTCGGGCCGCGGCCGGGCTGCGATCCACCAACGGGGCGATCTCGTCGAACGGGACGCCGAACATGTCGTGGAGCACGAAGGCGAGGCGCTCTGCGGGATTGAGCGTCTCGAGGACCACGAGCATCGCGAGGCCGACCGAGTCGGCGAGCAGCGCCTCGTGCTCGGGGTCGACCTCGTCCTCGCGGCTGATGATCGGCTCCGGCACCTGCGGGCCCAGCGGCTCCTCGCGCCGCGACGTCCGCGAGCGCAGCATGTCGAGGGACACTCGGGCTACGACCGTGGTCAGCCAGCCCCGGAGGTTGTCAACGTCACTGGTATCCGAGCGGCTGAGGCGAAGCCACGACTCCTGCACCGCGTCATCGGCCTCGCTCACCGAGCCGAGCATGCGGTAAGCGACCGTCCTCAGGTGGGTACGGTGCGATTCGAATTGCTGTGCCAGGTAGTCGCCGCTGTGCATGTCACATCCCTTCTTCGCCGTCCGTCATAGCGGTGACGAACCCCGCGGCCTCGATGTGACAAGGAGAACGACTCGCAATGGAACGTAAATGGTGGACCCTGCTCGCCGTCTCGGTGGCGACCTTCATGCTCCTCCTGGACATCACCGTCGTCAACGTGGCGCTGCCGTCGATCCGCGAAGACCTCGGCGCGAGCTTCACCGACCTCCAGTGGGTCGTCGATGCCTATGCCCTCACCCTTGCGGCTCTGGTGCTGACCGCGGGCTCGCTGGCCGACAGGCTGGGCCGGCGCAGGCTGTTTGCGTGGGGCCTCGGGATCTTCTCCGTCGCTTCGCTGCTGTGCGCGCTGGCCCCCGATCCGACGCTCCTTAACCTGTCGCGTGCCCTCCAGGGCGTCGGCGGCGCCGTGATGTTCGCCGTCTCCCTGGCGCTGGTCGCTCAGGAGTTCCCTGCCGGCCGCGAGCGCGGCACGGCGATGGGGATCTACGGCGCGACGATCGGCGTTGCCGTGGCCATCGGACCGCTGGTTGGCGGCGCGCTCGTCGACTCGCTCGGCTGGGAGTCGATCTTCTACCTCAACGTCCCGATCGGGCTCGCGGCGATCGCCGTCACCTACATGAAGCTGCGCGAGAGCCGCGACCCCAACGCGACCCGCGTCGACTGGGCGGGCGTCGTGAGCTTCAGCGCTGCGCTGTTCCTGCTGGTGCTGGCGCTCGTGCGTGGCAACGACGAGGGCTGGGGCAGCACGCTGATCGTGTCGCTGTTTGCGAGCTCGGCGGCCCTCCTGGCCGCTTTCGTGGTCATCGAGCGGGCGGTCAAGGAGCCGATGCTGCCGCTGGGGCTGTTCAAGCGGGCTTCGTTTACCGGGGTCCAGCTCGCGGCCTTCGCCGTCTCCGGCTCGCTGTTCGCCCTCTTCCTTTATCTGACCCTCTACCTGCAGAGCTACCTCGGTTACTCGCCGCTCGAGGCGGGGCTCCGGTACCTGCCGGTCACGATCGCGAGCTTCATCGCCGCGCCGATCGCAGGCGCGCTGCTGTCGCGGGTGCCGGCCCGGGTGATGATGAGCATCGGGCTCGCGGGCGGAGGCGTCGGGCTGCTGATGATGTCGGGCGTCGGGGCAGGCGACGAGTGGACGACGCTGCTCGGGGGCTTCCTGGTGGCAGGCGCAGGCGTCGGGCTGCTGAACCCCGTGATCGCCGACGTCGCGGTGAGCGTCGTGCCGAAGGAACGGAGCGGCATGGCAGCCGGGATCAACGACACCTTCCGGCAGGTCGGAGTGGCCGTCGGAATCGCGGTCTGGGGCGCGATCTTCATCGGCCGCGGCGCCGACAAGGTTGCGGAGCTGACCGCTGGTACTCCGGCCGCGACTGGCGACCGCCCGCGGCAGCTCGTCGAGGCGGCCTCGTCGGGCAACCTCGACCAGGCGCTGGCGTCGGTCCCGCCTTCTGCGCGCGAGCAGGTCTCCAACGCCGCCGGCGAGGGCTTCTTGGCCGGCTTCAACGATGTCCTGACCCTGGGCGGGGTGCTCGCCCTGGCGGGGGCGGTGCTGGCCCTGTGGCTCGTGCGCGAGCGCGAGATCGAGCGCGACACGCTCGAACACTCCAAGGCGGCCGAGCCAGCGGCGACGCCGCTACAGGAGTCGGCGCCCGCCTGAGGCCAAGAGCCTGCCTCAGGAGCCGACCAGGGCTTCGAGCTTGGCGAGCGAGCCCTGCCAGCCCGCCTCGGCGCTGGGCGCCAGCTCCTCCGTGTGCGGGCCCTGCGTGACGGTGACCAGCGTTCCGTCGCCGTCTGGCTCGAGGAGCACACGGGTGCGCGTGGGCTCCAGGATCCCGACCTCGGGCATCGCCGGCGAGCTGAACACGAGCAGCTCGGGCTCGGAGAGCTCGACGATCTCGAACCGCACCGGATACTCGGCCCCGGTCTGCGAGTCGACCATCGTGAAATGGATCCGGCCGCCGACGCGTGCATCTATCTCGACGCTGTCGGCTGGAACGTCGAAGCCCTCCGGCGCCCACCACTTCGCGACCTGATCGCCGTCGACGAAGGCGTTGAAAACGACGTCGGGCGGGCCGCCGATCGTGCGTGTGATCCGGACCTCGCGGTCGCGTGGCGGCTGGGAACCGGCCTCGGCGGTCATCGCTTTGCGTTTCGCTGCTGGATCTCGTGCACGTGAGCTTCGAGCCTCTCGAGGCGACCCTGCCACACGACGCGGCACGTGTCCATCCACTGCTCGGCCTCCTCCAAGGCCTCGACCCGGAGACTCGTCGGGCGCGACTGCGCCGCACGCCGCTGGCTGATTAGGCCCGCGCGCTCGAGGACCTTGAGGTGCCGGGAAATCGCCGGGAGACTGATCTCAAACGGCTCCGCAAGCTCGTTCACCGTCGCCTCGCCCTGAGCCAGGCGCGAGAGGATCCCGCGCCGGGTCGGATCGGCCAGGGCGGCGAAGGTGAGGCTGAGCCTGTCCGTGGCCATCGATCTGTTAACGATAGTGTTAATTAACGAGACGGTCAATCAAGAGGAGTAGCCATGGCCACTGTTGTTGCGGATATGTCGATGTCCCTCGACGGGTACGTCGCCGGCCCGGGCGACGACGTCAACCAGGTGTTCGAGTGGATCATGACCGGCGACACCACGCTCACCACCGACAGCCCGGGGCTCTCGTTTCAGACGGACGAGGCCAACGCGGAGATCTGGCGACGGGCGATCGACGATGCGGGCGCGGTCATCACTGGCCGGCGCACCTTCGATCTCGCGGGCGGCTGGGGCGGCATGCACCCCATGGGCGCGCCCGTGTTCATCCTCACGCACAACCCGCCGGATGGGTTCGAGAACGCGCCGTTCACCTTCGTCACCGACGGGATCGAAAGCGCCGTCGAGCAGGCGAGGTCGGCCGCGGGCGACAAGGTCGTCGGCATCGGCGGCGCGAGCGCTGCCCAGCAGGCCCTCAACGAGGGGCTGCTGGACGCGGTGCGCGTCAGCCTCGTGCCCTACCTGCTCGGCGACGGCGTTCCGTTCTTCGCCAACCTCGAGGGGCCCCCGGTTCGACTCTCCAAGCCCGAAGTAACCGAGGCTGGCGAGATCACCCACCTCTACTTCCGGCTGCGTTGAGCCGGTCGGTTGGAGCTTGCGTTTAGCTTCGGCTCAGCGCGGCTGCGGCACGATCCGGATGTAGGGCTTCGGCGACTCCCACTCGCCGAACGTCTCCTTCGCCTCCTCGTCGGAGACCGAGCCGGCGATGATCACGTCCTCGCCCTGCTTCCAGTTGACCGGCGTGGAGACCTTGTGGTTCGCGGTCAGCTGCAGGGAGTCGATCACCCGCAGCACCTCGTCGAAGTTGCGCCCAGTGGTCATCGGGTAGACGAGGATCAGCTTGATCTTCTTGTCGGGGCCGACCACGAACACGTTGCGGACCGTCTGATTGTCCGCCGGCGTACGCTCGCCCGGGTCACCCGAGGTGTCGGCGGGAAGCATCCCGTACAGCTTCGAGATGGTGAAGTCGGCGTCGGCGACGATCGGGTAGTTGGGCGCCGCCCCCTGCGTCTCCGCGATGTCCTTCGCCCAGGCCTCATGGTCGCTGGTCACGTCGACCGAGAGGCCCATGATCTTGGTGTTGCGGTTGTCGAAGTCCGGCTTGATCCGAGCCATGTAGCCGAGCTCGGTCGTGCACACCGGCGTGAAGTCCTTGGGGTGCGAGAACAAGACCGCCCACGAGTCGCCGATCCAGTCGTGGAACTTGATCCGTCCCTCGGTCGAGTCGGCCTCGAAGTCCGGTGCGGTATCGCCAATCTGAAGCGCCATTTCTTCCTCCTGAGCAGCGGGTGTTTGCGCCTTCTCCAAGCCTAGCTTCCGGCGCGCCTGAGGTCAGCGCACTGAGCGCTCACGTGTAGCTCCGGCGCAGGAACTCGCCGAAGCCGCCGTCGGGCGCGTGGATGTTGAGCACGCGCATCCGGCCGTCGCCGCGGTGCGCGAACGTATGCCGGACGCCTGGGGGGACCGACGCGAGCGTCTCCGGGCCGGCGACGTGCTTGGAGTCTTCGATCGTGATCTCGAGCTCGCCGTCGAGCACGTAGAAGCAGTCGACCTGCGCCTCGTGCTGATGGAGCGCGGGCCCGCCAACGGGTCCTTCGTAGTCGAACTCGGCGACGCACAGGTCCGGCAGCACCCCCTTGAGTAGCGCGGTCCGATTCTCCCTCGTCAGCCGCTGCTCATCGCCGGGGCCCGCAACGACCGCCTCGCTGAGCGGCAGGCCGCCGTCGTCGGGCGGGTCCGCCGTGTCGAACGACGCGCTGGGATCCCCGTCGCGGCGGCCGCGCATGTACGCGGCAAAGGCGCCGTCCGGAGCGTGGATGTTGAGGAACCGGACCTCGGAGTCGCTGGAGTTGACGAAGGTGTGGACAACGTTTGGCGGCGCGGCGACGAGGCCGCCGGCCCCGATTCGGACCTGCTCGCGGTCGGGACCGAGCAGGAAGCCCAGCTCGCCCTCGAGCACGTAGAAGGAGTCGGTGTGCCGGTGGTGCACGTGCGGCTCGGGCCCCTCCTCGCCCGGCGCCAGGCGGTACCAGTGGATGCTGATCTGCTCCCGGGCTGCCAGAAGGACGACCTCGCGCCCATCGCGATCGGTGATGGTCTCACCCGCGGCGCGGGGGACGAGGATGTCGCTCAGCTCGGCGGTGTCCTGCGGCACGCGCGCCATCCTCGCACAGCGAAATCGCTCATTCGAGCTCGGCGCGAAGCGCGTCGAGCAGCCCGCCCGTGCCGTGCTCGCGGCTCTCCGCAGTCTCGAGCCCGTCGAGGAAGGCTCCCTGCTCGGTGAGGACCAGCCGGGTGCCGTTGCCGTCGGCGTTCAGCTGCACCGTCGCCACCGAAACCGAGATCCGCTGCCCGTCGCTGGTCATGGCGTAGGAGTAGACGATGCGCTTTTCCGGGACGATGTCCTGGAAGACGGCGTCGTAGGCGATCAGCGGCCCGTCCTTGGGCCGGCCGCGAAACAGCTCGCTCCCGCCGACCCTGAAGTCGAGTTCGTATTCGGTGGTGTCCCAGCCCTCGGCCCGGGCGAACCAGCGCGCCTTTGCCTCCGGCTCTGCCCAGGCCGCGAAGACCCGCGCCGGGCTGGCGCCGTAGGTGCGCTCGACCGTGAAGGTCGCGTGCGTGACTGACCGCGCGCTCATCGCTTCCTGGGACCGGGTTCGTCGGCCTCCTCGGCAAGGTACGACCCCAGGCGATCGAGCCGCCGCTCCCAGCTCGACCGCCGCTCGGCGACCCAGATCTCGACCGGCCGCAGTGCGGCCGGCTCGGCGATGCAGGTGCGAACGCGCCCGACCTTCTCCGAGCGAACGAGCCCGGTTTCCTCGAGCACCTGCAGGTGTTGGACCGTCGCCGGAAGGGAGATCGGCAGTGGCTCGGCGAGCTCGCTGACCGACGCCGGTCCGCGGCTGAGCCGCTCGACCATCAGCCTTCGGGTCGGGTCGGCGAGGGCGTGGAACAGGCGGTCGAGCGATGCAGATTCGTTAAGCATCTGCTTAAGTGTAGGAGACGGTCATGACGCGACTCAGCTTCGACGTCTCGGTTTCCCTCGACGGATACATCACCGGACCGAACCCGGGCGGCCGGGACGAGCCCCTGGGGGCTGGCGGCGAGCAGCTGCACGAGTGGATGGCCGGGCTCACCGACCTTCGTGCCGGCCGCCGGCAGTCGAGCGACCGCACAGCCGCCGAGAGCATCGCTGGGGCGTATGAGTCGATCGGCGCCACCGTGATGGGCCGCGCCATGTTCGACGCCGGCGAGGAGCCGTGGGGCGATGACCCTCCGTTCGGCATGCCGGTGTTCATCGTCACTCACCGCGCCCGCGAGACCGACGCCAGGAAGGGCGGGACGACCTATCACTTCGTCACCGACGGAGCCGAATCCGCACTTCGGCAGGCGCAGTCGGCCGCGGGCGATCGGGACGTGCTGATCTCCGGCGGCGCGGACCTGATCCGCCAGTACGTCCGGGCGGGCCAGGTCCACGAGTTTCAGATTCACCTGATCCCCGTCCTGCTCGGAGGCGGCGTGAGGCTGTTCGAGGGCTGGGGCGAGCCGGCGCTCGAGCTGACGGGCGTCACCGAATCGCCGGGCGCAACGCACCTCAGCTATCGATTTGTGAGCTGAGGAGGTTTAGCTCCGAAAGAAGCGTGTAACGGCGCCGAAGGCGCCCGCAAGTGGTTCGGGGCTAGGAGACCCGATACCGGATGTGAGTGACGCCGGGCGCGTCGACGACTTGGACCTGTTCGAGCCGCGGCGCCGCCCCGCCCAGGTCCTCGAACAGCCGCGTGCCGCTGCCCAGGAATACCGGCACGAGCGCGATCAGCATCTCGTCCAGTAGCCCGGCAGCCAGGTACCGATTGACCGTGGTCGCACCTCCAGCGATCGACACGTCCTCGTCGCCGGCGGCGTCCTTCGCCTGCTCGAGCGCCGACTCGATGCCGTCGGTGACGAAGTGAAAGGTCGTGCCGCCCTGCATCTCCAAGGGCTCGCGGGCGTGGTGCGTCAGCACGAAGACCGGGTGGTGGTACGGCGGATCGTCGCCCCAGTAGCCATTCCACGGCTCGTCGCCCCAGGGGCCCGGGCCGCCGCCGAACATGTTGCGCCCCATCACGCTGGCGCCGACGTTCTCCAGCCAGCCCGCAACGATCGGCGAGCTGGCGTTCTCCTCACCGCCCTCTTCGCCGTGGCCCTCGCGAAAAGCGCGCAGCGAAAGCAGCCACTCGTTGAGCTGCATCCCTCCGACCCCGAACGGGTTCTCCTCGCTCTGGTCGGGCCCGGCCGTGAACCCGTCGAGCGACATCATCATGTTCATCCGCACCTTGCTCATTCGGCGCCTCCAGTGTCGTAACCGACTCAAGAAGAAGATACTTAAGCCGCTACTTAAGCGACTGACGGCCCGAGTCGCGCGTCTTCATCGGCCCCGCGAGCCCGGCTCGCTAAGGTGGCCCCTATGGGCCTCACGGATCTGATCGACAGGGTCAAGGAACTGTTCGGCGAGGGCGGCATCGACTCCCTGACCGACAAGGCGGGAGAGCTGTCCGACATCGCGCAGGGCGAGGGCAGCGTTCTCGACAAGGGTCAGGAAGCGATCGAGAGCCTCGGTGACGCCGGGGGCGAGGCCGCAGAGGGCTCGGCCGAGCCACCCAGCGGGCCAGAACGCTAGCCGTACTCGAACACCCGCTCCGGCCAGGCCGGGTTCATATCATCGCCGCCATGCCGGGAAGAGGAGTCGGCGGTTGCGCCTGGGGGTGAGCGCTGCGCTCGTCGACGGCTCTCTGGTTACCGGCGACGTGAGGATCGAGGGCGCCGAAGTCGCCGATGTCGGCGTGACGCCCGCAGGCAACCGCGGGATTGCCGCGCCCGGCTTCGTCGATCTGCACATCAACGGCTTCGCCGGAGTCGATTTTCTGACCACGGACGCCGCCGGATATCGGCAGGCCGCCGGGGCACTGGCGAGCACCGGGGTCGTGGCGTTCCAGCCGACGTTCGTCTCGGCGCCCGCCGATGATTACGGAACGGCGTTGGCGACAGCGACCGCCGCACAGGCGCAGCTCGGCGCGGCGCCCCTGCCGCGCCTGGTCGGTGTCCATCTCGAGGGACCGTTCCTTTCGCCGCAGTGGCCGGGCGCCCACGATCCCGCCTGTCTGCTGGCCCCGGACGTCGAGCGAGCCGTACATCTCCTCGACCAGGGACCGGTGACGATGGTCACCGTGGCCCCCGAGCTTCCGGGCGGCTTGGAGCTTGTGGAAGCCCTCGTGGCCAGAGGCGTCGTGGTGTCGTGCGGCCACTCCGACGCTGACGCTTCGGCGGCGCACGCGGCCTTCGACCGCGGCGCCCGCGCGATCACCCACGTCTACAACGCTCACCGGCGCTGGCGTCCCCGCGACCCAGGCCTCGCCGGCGCCGCGATCGTGCGCCCGGAGGTCTTCATCGAGGCGATCGCCGACGGCGTTCACCTGGCGCCCGAGGCGGCGTACGCGACCTTCCTCGCAACCCGCGACCGCTATTGCCTCGTTACCGATGCGGTCGAGGCTGCCATGGCCGCCCCGGGCGCCTACCGGCTCGCCAACCGCTCGATCGAGGTCGCCGACGGCGCGGTGCGCCTGCCGGACGGCACGCTCGCCGGCAGCGTGTTGACGATGGACGAGGCTGTACGCAATCTGGCCGCGGCCGGTGCGCAACGCGAGCAGGCGCTGCAGGCCGCCGCGAGCGCGCCGGCGCGGCTGCTCGGCCGCTCCGACCTCGGGACGATCGCGCCCGGCTCACCTGCCAATCTCGTTGTCCTCGACGACGAGCTGCGCGTCACGCGAACGCTCATCGCCGGCAGCGAGGCGTTCGCCACAACCTGAGAGACAAGGCGAAGGGCGCGGGCCTGCTCATCAACAAACCGCGAGTTTGTGCTCCGCGATCCCGACGGCTACAAGCTCGCCTTCTCTCAGAGGAAGTAGGTGTGTGCCGGCTGGCTCCTCGCGTCGACTGATCGTTTGTCCCGGTCAATCGCCGGACAATCGATCAGCGAGCGTCGTTCAGCTCCCGCGTTCTCATCTCGACGATCTTCCTTACGAGTCCATCGGGCAGCGGATTGCCGACCGTGAATCGAATCGTGGTCTTCGTTCCGGCCAGGTCGAACGCTGCGAGCTCCCGCGCGTACTCGCGCAGCGCGGCGGAGTTCGTGACGTACAGAGAGAGGTGATGCCTCGAGGCGCCGAATCCGACCAGATGCTTACCGCCGAGCTTGTAGAGCGGGATTCCGTAGCCGATGGTCTCTTCGGCCTCGGGTGCGGCGTCCTTGATCACCGCGCGAACCGCCTCCAGCGCGTCCGGGTCTCGGCCGGTAGGGCGGCCAGGTAGTCGTCGACGGTCTCCGGCTTGCCGTTCAGTCCGTCACCTCGAAGCTGAACATCATTCCGCTCTCGTGGTGCTCTGCGATATGGCAGTGGGCCATCCAGCGGCCGGGGTTGCTGACGTCGAGGAGGATGTCGACCGTCTCACCGGTCCGCACGAGCACGGTGTCCTTCCAGACCATGCTTTCCTCGACGACCCCGTCGCGGCTGAGCACAAGGAAGCGTCCGGCGCCGTGAATGTGGAACGGGTGATGCATCGGATGGTCACCGGCCATCTCGTTCAGCAGCCTGATCTTCACCTGGTCTCCGACCCGAAAGCGCCAGTCGATCTCGGCGTTCTCGGCGTCCGCCTCCCGGTCGATCAGCTTCCACCGCATATTGGCCGGTGTCGTCAGGCGGTTCACCTCGACCATGTCGTCCTCCCACTCGATACCGCCCGCCTCCGCATGGTCGTGGGCTTCGTGCCCAGGCTCGTGGTCGTCTCCGTGCTCGTGGCCATCAGCCGCCTCGGCCACGAGCTGCGCCGGAAGCAGCTTCATCCCGCACTCGGGGCAATGACCCGGCTCATCCTGAACCACGTCCGGGTGCATCGGGCACGTGTACGTGATGTCCGGAGCCTCCACCGCCACCAGCTTCATCCCGCACTGCGGGCAGTGGTCGGGCTCGGCGCTCACGACCTCGGGGTGCATCGGACAGGCGTAGATGACCTCGCCCTCCGGCGTCCCCATGTCCATCTCGGCGATAAACGCAAGGGTCTTGTCGGGATCGGCCTCAAGGTACTCCGAGATCCGCTCGCGCTCGGCGACCATGTCGTCGTTGGTGCGCAGGACCTCAAACTCGTCGCCGAACGAGGGGTCGGCGCGACCCTCGCTGACGGCGACTCGAGCCAGCGGATACACGCGCCCGGGGGTGTGATGCTCGAGCGTCAGGTCCCCCGCCTGGTCGTACAGCACGTCGACGACCACGCGCTCCGACGGCGCGATGATGACCTCGTCCACGAACTGCTCGTGCTCGACCCGACCGCTGTCCCCGCCGACCAGCTTCATCCGGGCTCCCGGCAGGACGACCTTGAAGACCCGGGTGTTCGCCGTGTTCGTGAGGTAGAAGCGAACCACCTCGCCGAGGCGAGCCGAAAGCGAGAGATCCGTCTCGCCGCCGACCAGCATCACGTCGCCGAAGCGCCCCATTGCAGAGTGCGTGGTCTCGGCGCGGCTGAAAGGCGCCACCCGGCCGTCCTCGAGCAGGATGTCGTCGAGGGTCAAGACCAGCTCGCGGTTTGCCGGGGGCCAGTACCCGGGATCGGCCGGCTCGACGAGGATGTTTCCGTACAGGCCCATCTCCTGGCCGTAGTCCTCGCGGATGTGCGGGTGGTACCAGTAGACGCCCGGGTCAGGGAACGTGACCCGCGCGGTGAAGCTGCCGCCCACTGGAATCGGCGGCTGGGTCTCGTGGGTTCCGTCGTAACGGTTGTCGAGACGCAACCCGTGCCAGTGAACCGTCGCCTCCAGGTCGCCGTCGTTCAGAACGTTGACGCCGATCTCAGCCCCCTCCTTGACCTTGAGGGTGGGCCCCGGAATCGAGCCGTTGTAGCCCAGCATCCGCACGGTGGAGCTTCCGAGCTGCTTGGCCACCGGCGCGATACGGAGGTCGAACTCATCGCCGTCGGCGAGCTCAACGACCTCGGGCCTGCGCGCCTCGGGAAGACCCTCGATCTCGGTCGGGAAATGCTCAGAACCCGTCATGTCGAACCCGTACTTGAACTTGTACCTGTCATCGTGGCGCGGCCGTGGTCAGCCCGGCGCTCAGTACGGCGGCTCGGGGGCATAGTTGATGCCCTCGCGGACCTGACGCGCTCGTTTGGGGCCGGCGAGACGTCCGACAACGTGCAGCGCCATGTCGATGCCGGCGGAAAGCCCCGACGTGGTGATCACGTCGCCGTCGTCGACGAAACGCGCCTCAGGGCGCACCTCGATCGTCGGGTCGATCAACTTCATGTCCTCCAGGCTGCTGCGATGGCTGGTCGCCGGGCGGCCGCGCAAGAGCCCCGCTGCGGCGAAGACGACGGAGCCCGTGCAGACGCTGGCCATCACGGGAACCCGGCTGCGCTGCTCCCGCAGCCAGGCTAGGTGGGCCTCGTCCTCGAGCAGCGCGATGTGCCCGTCGCCGCCGGGGTGAACCATCAGGTCCAGCGAGGGCACGCTCGCGATGCTGTGGTGGGGATGGACGACGAGCGTGTTGTCGCCGGTGACGGGCTCTCCGTCCCGGGAGAAGGTCGTCGCCTCCCATCCGTCCTCGGGGTAGGCATTGGTCCACCACGCGAAGACCTCCCATGGCCCGATCGCGTCGATCTCCTCGACCTCGTCGAACAGGAAGATTCCGATCTGGTTCATGGCTCTCCTCTCATCGCGTTTGAGTTGATCCTGTCGGCTAGTGCGCGGCGGCCGGCGTCTCGGCACCCGGTCGGACGCTCGGCAGTGCGAGCAGCGCGACGATCGCGACGAGCCCGGCCACCGCGGCGACGGCGGTGAAGCCATCCGCATAGCCGGCCACGAAGGTCGACGCCGCGGTTGCCACGGCCGAGATCGCCGCGGCGCCGAACGCGGCACCGAGCTCGTGCCCGGTCGTGAGGAGCCCGGAGGCGAGGCCTGCGCCTTCCTCGCCCACCTCGCTCATCGACGCGATCGATCCCGCGGGGAAGACGAGCCCAACGCCGAAGCCGAGCACGATGTATCCCGGCAAGACGTCGGTGGCATAGCTGGCGGTGTCCGGGGCGAGGACGAAGAGGATCGCGCCGGCGGCAACGAGCAGAAGCCCGAGAGCCGCGAGGTTGCGCGAGCCAACACGGCCGATCAGACGGTTGGCCACGTTGGCGGCCAGACCGATCGCCACGACGAGGGGCAGGAACGCGAGCCCCGTCTCGAGCGCCGACCAGCCGAGAATGTCCTGCAGGTAGAGCGTGTTGAGGAAGAACACCGCGATCAGGAGGGCCGTGGCGGCCAGGATCAGGGCCACTCCCGACACGAGGGAGCGATTGCTCCACGTGGCCGGCGGCAGGATGGGCTCTCTGACTCGCCGCTCCACCGCGACGAACGTCGCAAGCAAGGTCGCCGAGGCGCCCAGCAGAAGCAGGGTCCGCGCGGACCCCCAGCCGTGGTCGTTGGCGCCCTCGATCGCGTAGACGAGGAGCACGAGGCCGGCCACGGCGGTCAGGGCGCCGAGGATGTCCAGGCGCACTCCGGCCGCGATCGGCCGCGCATCCGGGACGACACGCAGGACGCCGACGGCGGTCGCGAAGCCAACCGGCACGTTGATGAAGAAGATCCACTCCCAGCCGAGCGCGGTGGTCAGGATGCCGCCGAGCACCACGCCCGCGGCTGCGCCCGCGCTGCTGATCGCGCTCCACGCGGCAAGCGCGGCCGTGCGCTGGCTTCCCGCGTAGGTCGTGGTCACGATCGCGAGCGCGCCGGGCGTGAGCATGGCTGCGCCGAACCCCTGCGCCGAACGCGCGGCGATCAGCGCCTCGGGCGACGGAGCCAGGCCGCTGGCGAGCGACGCGAGCGTGAAGGTCCCGAGCCCGGCGAGAAAGATCCGGCGGCGCCCGAACAAGTCGCTCGCCCGGCCACCGAGCATCAACAGACCCCCGGTGAAGAGCACGTACGCGGTGATGACCCACTGCAGGTCGCCCTCGGCGAACCCCAGGTCCTCTCCGATCGACGGCAGAGCCACGTTCACCACCGTGATGTCGAGGATGACCATGAACTGCGCGAGGCCCAGGAGGACCAGCGTCGTCCACGGCTTGCGCTCAGAACGCTCATCGATCGCTGCGGCGGGCTGGTCGGAGCCGTCCATGTCGTTCTCCTTCCGTCGTGCGTCGTCTTACTCCCTGGGGGTATAGCACATACTCCTGGGGTGTATGTGCGTCTCGTCACGCTGACCGTGACGGGGACGGCCGTCGCTTCGCGACCGCAACTGCGCTAGGAATTGGAGGCGATGAACGAGCCCGGGACGATCGCATTTCCAAACGAGTCGCCGGAGTATCGAGAGGCGCGCGACCGCCTGCTGGACCGCGAGATCGAACTCCGGCGCGCGATGGAGGCTGTCGCCGCCGCGAGGCGGGCGCTGCCGCCAGGCGGCGCCGTGCCGGCGGATTACGTCTTCGAGGAAGTCAGGCCGAACGGCGACCCGGGCGAGGTCAAGTTGTCCGAGCTGTTCGCGCCCGGAAGGGACTCACTCGTGATCTACAGCTTCATGTTTCCGCGGACCTATGGCGGCGACCGCCCGGGGCCCAAGACCGGCAAGACCGCGTTGCTGCCTCTCGAGGAGGGTCCGTGTCCTTCCTGCGTCGCGCTTCTCGATCAGCTCGACGGCGCTGTCTTGCACGCCGCGCAGCACCTCAACTTCGCGGTCGTCGCAAAGGCTCCGCTTGAGCGGCTGGTCACCTTCGTGGACGAGCGCGGCTGGCGACACCTTCGGGTGGTCTCCTCGGCCCACAACACCTACAACCGCGACTACCACGGGGAGACCAAGGACGGAGGCCAGGTGCCGATGCTGAACGTCTTTCACCGCGACGGCGCGACCATCCGCCACTTCTGGGGGGCCGAGCTCACCTACGCGCCGGCGGACCCGGGTCAGGACCACCGCAGCGTCGGCACCCTGGAACCGCTCTGGAACCTGTTCGACCTGGTGCCCGAGGGGCGCCCGGACTGGGACGAGCAACTGGACTATCCGTAAGCGCGGGTGATAGGCCTAGGCTGCCCCCTGCCGATGGCGACCGGAGTCCAGTACCTCGCCCTGCTGCGCGGTATCAACGTCGGCGGCAAGAACCTCGTGAAGATGGCCGACCTGCGAGCGGCCTTCGAGGTGATGGAGCTCGCCAACGTCGCAACCTACATCCAGAGCGGGAACGTGTTGTTCCGGGCCCCGAGGCAAAAGCGCGAGGAGCTGGCGAGCCGGATCGAGTCGGAGCTCACCCGGCAATTCGGCAGCGAGCTGAAGGTCGCGCTCCTCACCGAGCCTCAGCTAAGAGGCGTGATCGAGGACGCGCCCAGCGGGTTCGGCGCTGACTCTCACCTCTGCGACGTGATCTACGTCCGAAAGCCGCTGACCGTCAAGCGGGCGATGGGCGTGGTCGAGCTCAGGGAGGGCGTCGACGGCGCCTGGGCGGGAAAGGGCGTCCTCTACTTCGCGCGCCTCGCCTCGAGGGCCTCGAGCAGCCGGCTGTCGAGGATCGTCGCTCGGCCCGAGTATCAGAACATGACGATCCGCAGCTGGAGCACGACTCGAAAGTTGCTGGACCTGATGGATTCGCGATCAAACCTTCGCCGAGTTGACGATTGATGCATCCCCGATCTGCGTTGTGCCCGCCAACGCGGCCAGCTGGGATGACCTAAGGACGATATTCGGTCATCGCGGCGCCGCATCCAGGTGCCAGTGCCAGCGGTACAAGCTGCGCCCACGAGAATCCTTCGGCTCGTTTCCCGTCGAAGAACGTGCTGCCCGACTGCGCGAACAGACCAACTGCGGCCATCCAGGGTCGGGCGGGACCAGCGGCCTAGTTGCACACGTCGACGGCGAGGCCGCTGGCTGGTGCGCGGTCGAGCCGCGCACCGCCGACACCGGCCTCGTGCGCAACAGCCGCCCACGCCATCGAGGGCTATCCCATGACCACGAAGGACGCGATCGCGGAGGAGCTCCATGCCGGAACGGAGGGCGTGTTCACGAGCGCCGGTTTCGTCGCGGTCAGCCGCCCGACGCGGCGGCGCGTCGTCATGCGGATCGATTTTTGACCGGTTAGGTAGCTCGGCACGCCTTTGCGTCAGGCCGGCATCTCGTCGTACTGCGGCGCGTTGTCGCCGATCTGGTGCCACCTGGCCTTGTATGCGACCTGCTGGTGAAAGCTCGGCTCGAGATCGAGGTCGCTCATCAGCCCTGCGGCGACGAAGTACTTCGCGCCGAGGTCGTCATACAGGCTCGATCCGCAGTTGCTGCAGAAGTTGCGGGGTGCGAGCTCGCTCTCGTAGCGCCTGACCAAGTCCTCGCCCTTGGTGAACCTGAAGTTCTCAGGGGCGACGACCACACCCGCGAGGCTTGAGCCCGTCCACCGCTGGCAGCGGGTGCAGTGGCAGTAGCCCAGCGCCTCGGGATCCTGAACCTCGTACTCCACGCGGCCGCACAAACAAGTCCCTGTGAGCGTCTCGGCCATTCGATCCCTCCTTGGTTGGCGTTGAACGATCCGCGGCCACGCTATCACCGGTAGGCCGCCCCGGGCGACCGATTCAAATAGGACCCGGGCCGCGGCGAGCCGCCGGCCCGGGGACAGAGGACGGGCCCTACGCGGCCTTGAGCCAGTCTTCGAAGCTCGGGCCCGCGAGCTTCGCGCCCGGGTTGGGCAGCGCGGCGCCCTCTGCGTAGGCCCTGGCGCCCGGATCGCCTGGCTGGCGGCCCTCGCGGATTTCGAACGAGTCGCCTCGGCTGGCGAAGAGCACGGCGGCCGCATCGGCGAGACCCACCTCCTGCGGGCCGGCGACCTCGGTGATCCCGCCGTTCTGGATCTCCGGCTCCTCGGCCGCGTCGGCGAGGGCTTCGGCGACGACCCGGGCGGCCACGAGCTGCGTTCGGAACTCTGGCAGGTGGGCGACGCCGTCATGGATCGTCCACCCGACCAGCTGATCGACGTACTCGTGGAACTGTGCCGAGCGAACGATCCGGACCGGGAGCGGGCCTTCAAGCAGAGTCTGCTCCTGCGCCACCTTCGCCGCGTAGTAGCCGCCCACCGTGAGCGGCGCCGGATCGAGTCCGGCGATCTTGTCGATGCCGATGATCGAGACGACGACGATGCGCTTCGCCCCGGCTGCTGCCCCGGCTTGTTGCAGGTTCCGCGCCGAAGCGGTGAAGAATGTCGTCGCCTCCTCCTCGTCGGGCGAGGCCCCCGTGGCCGTGTCGATGATGGTCTCGACCCCGGCAAGCGCCTCGTCGAGGCCCTCGCCGCTGACCACGTCGACGCCGTTCGAACGCGCGATCGGGACCACGTCGTGTCCGCGCTGCTCGAGGATCTCGACGAGGTGCGCTCCGAGCCGGCCGGTGGCTCCGGTCAGCGCAATCTTCTGGCTGCTGTGTGCTTTCTGCATCGTTCTTCCTTTCGCCGCTTCACCTGACGACGAACGGCACCGGTTCAGATCGACAGGATCAGGCCGACGCCGGCGCCCGGCTACCCACCGAGCGCCCACGTGAGGATGTCTGCGGCAACCCGCTCAGGGGCGTGCCTACCGCCATCGGGCCATTCCCACATCTCGCCCCAGATCGGGTACGAGCGCCAGGCCTCGAAGTCATCGTCGCGGTCATAGCGACGGATGGCGATCGCGGTGTTCGGGTATTCCCCGCGCAGCTGTACCTCGCGGATCTCCCACGGCGGTCGAACGGCACCCTCCTCGCGCCAGACGCGATCCAGGAGCGCCGCCAGCTCTCGGACCAGGCTCTCGACGTGGCGCTCCTCTGCGCTTCGGACGATGGCATCGCGCGCGGCACGAATCTCCTCGCTGCGCTTGTCCCAGTTTTGCGGCATTGCCCGATTCCCATCGGCTCATCTCGCTTGGTCCCGAAGACTTCGTAGCCGCTTCGGACGAAGAACGCGAGGGGCATCTGACCTGGTGATCGGTGGATTGAGCACCCATGTCGTGCCCAATCCCCCGATCCGGCCCGATCCTTCGATTTGCCAGCCCTCAGATGACATCGACGAATCAGTGCGTCAGGTCCCTGCAGCACCAGCAGCGCAGCAGCACGCACCGTCCGCCGCCCGGGCCGCTACGCGGACGTACTCGGATATAGCCACCCGCGCAGGAGCCTGGTCACCCGGGGCATCACGACCCAGGTCATGAGTGGAACCATCACCGCGGTCGTGATCGCCAGCCGCGGCACCAGCGCGACGCCGTCAAGCAGGGGGCCCAGGACGGTGACGATGACCGTGAGCAGCGGGAAGATCGTGATCCAGGTAAGCAACGCCATCTTGCGCGGAGGCGGCGGAGGCGTTGCCGGCTGGGCTCCGAGCGTGAACCAGCTCTCGAGCCCGGTGAGGAACTGGGTCCGCATCGGCCCGACCGCATGCGGCTCGGCGTGCTCGAGCCAGCTCGCACGCTCGTCTGAGTCCAGCCAGCGACGCAGGTTTTCGGAGCTATCGAACCGATAGACGGTCCGGTACTCGTCGCCGCCCGCGGCCGGGCGAAAGACCTCGACGCCGAGGTAGCCGCGAAAGCGGCTCGCAGCCGCGATGATTCCCTCCAAGAACTCCTCGTAGGCGGTCTCGTGGCCGGGCCGAACGCGCCTGGTAACGGTGGTCGTCACCGGACCTTCTCCCTGCGTTGGCAGCTGCCCGCCACTTTCGGGGGTCAACCGGGCCCCTGGTCCTTGGCCTCCTCCCCTTGCGCCTCGAGAAGGCCGAGCTTGACCGCCACGGGCACGACGCTGAGCTGCGCGAGGAAGAGCAGATCCTCGCCGCCGACATATTTCCGAAGCGCCGCCATCACCTCGTCGGTGGCGCCGTCGGCGTCGCTCCAGTCCGCCGCGTGCACGGCCTCGATGAAGCGGTCGATATAGCCGCGTTGCCAGGTCAGGAGGTCGAGCCCGCCCGGCTTGCCGTGTCCGGGGTGCAGGGTGGCATCCGGCGGCAGCTGGTCGGCCAGGGCCTGGATGTTGGCAAGCCAGTCCTCCCAATAACCGTCGCCCAGGAAGCAGTGCATCCGGTTGTAGGCCTGATCGCCGCTGAAGACCGTTGTCTTGGGTTCGCCCAGGAACCAAACGCTGTCGTGGGGGGATTCGCCGGGGCCGAGGTCGCGAACGGTGAGTTCGATGTCCCCGAACGAGACCTCGGCTCCGTCGTTGACGATCTCGGTTGGGAAGACACGTTCTGCCGGCCACTCGTCGCCGAACATCGGACGCAGGATCTCCTCCTTGATCGGATCGTCGCGGCGGATCCCCTCGTCGACACCCGCCGTCGCGACGATGGGCGCCTCCTGGGCGTCGAGGAGCGCTACCACGCCGCCGTAGTGGTCAGGATGGGCGTGGGTGAGCACGACGGCGGACAGCGGCTTCGCGATCGCCGCAAGCCGATCACCGAGCTCCTCGCCGCCCGAGACCGTGAGCGTCCCGTCGACGGCCACCACGTCGCGCTCCCCCTCGATCAGGTACGCGTTGACAGGCGTGGCGCCGACCGACGACTCCACCCTGTGCACCGTCGCCGGCATCCGCTCAGACCCCGAGGGCCTCGACCATACGCCGCGCGGCCGCGGTTCCGGAGTACTGCTGCTGGCCGGTGATGAGGTTGCCGTCCCTGACGGCGTGTGGCTTGAACCGCCCGTTGACGATGAAGTTCGTGTTGTTCAGCTTGCGCGCTTCGTCCTCGATCCAGAAGGGCTGAATCTTGCGGCCAACGTACTCGTCGGCGAATCGCTCCTCGGAGTTCGCGAACCCGGTCCACGTCTTGCCCTCGACGAGCAGGCTCCCATCCGAAAGCCGCACCTTGAGCAGCACGCAGACGGCGTGGCAGATCACGGCGGTCACCTTGCCCGCCTCATAGAAGGAGGCGACGAGCCGATGCACCCGCTCGTCCTCGAAGAACGTGTACATCGGGCCCTGGCCGCCGACGAACAGCGCAGCGTCATAGTCGCCGGGCGCGACGTCGGCCAGGGGCAGTGACTCCTCGACAAGCTTCAAGTGCTCCGGCGAGTTGATGAATCCGAGGCTCAGCAGGTCGTCGGCCGAATAGCGGGACTCATCGCGCGGATCGCTCCACGGGTCCGCCTCGAGCTTGCCCCCCGCAGGGCTTGCCACATCCACGCGGTACCCGTGCTCCGTGAGCTCCCAGTAGGGATGGCTGAGCTCGGCCCACCAGAAGCCGACCGGCCACCCAGTCTGGCCCGACACCGCGGGGTTGGACGCGACGATCACGACGCGCTTCGGCGCATCGGGGCTGAGGACGTCGATGGCTCCGGTCACGACGAGGCCCTCACCCGCCCGATGCGATCGAGGTGACGTCGTAGTGCCGCATCTCCTCGATCTCGTCGACGAAGGGGCGCACGGCAGCAAAGAACGGCTGGAATTCGGGACTGCCCCGAAAGCCCTGCTCGTGTCCCTCCAGGGAGTCCCACTCGATGCGCAGGATGTAGCGCACGGACTCCTCGATGCCGTGCGAGAGCTCGTAGCTCAGACAGTGATCGGACGCCTCGAGCGAGCCGGCGGCGTCCCGGTAGGCGGCCTCAAAGGTCTCTTGGCGCTCCTGCGGGATTTGGTAGCGGATGTACTCGACAACCATCCAACCCCTCCAATCGATCGCGGGATTCCACCGAGCGTAGGTTGCGCCCGGTCGATCGACAACACGGATCGCGTCTTGCTCTACACCGATTGCATATGGGTCGATCGCTCTAGCCTTCACCCCGGATGCCCGAGCTGCGTCACCTCCGCTACTTCGTCGCGGTCGCGGAGGAGCTCAACTTCAGTCGCGCCGCGACACGGCTGCACATGGCGCAACCTCCGCTGAGCGTCGCGATCCGGCAGCTCGAGCAGGAGCTCGGCACCGAGCTCTTCCTGCGAACGACCCGGGAGGTCAGACTGACTGACGCCGGTCGCGCGCTGTTGGACGGAGCTCGCCGCACGCTCGCCGAGGCCGACCGAGCCGTGGCTACCGCAAAGCGGGCCGGCGCGGGCGATGTCGGGCAGCTGAAGGTGGCGTTCAGCTGGAGCGCTCGCTTCGAAACGCTCCCGACCCTGGGGCAGGCCTTCGCGCGCGAGCATCCGGACGTCGAACTGCTGACTCAGGAGATGTGGAACGCCGAGATGGTTTCGGCCCTTCGGGCGGGCGCCGTGGACATAGGCATCTCGCTGTGCCCGGAGCTCGCGCCCGACCTCAACGAGGAGCCGATTCGCGCCGAGCGACCCGTCGCGATCCTGGCCCAGAGCCACGCGCTCGCCGGCGAGGAGGCGATCCCTCTGGGGTCGCTGGCGGACGAGGAGTTCCTGCTCTTCCCACGCGAGCTCGCCCCTCGACTCCACGACGCGTTTGTCGCGATCTGCCGCGAGGCGGGATTCGAGCCGAAGCTCCGCCCCGAGTCCTTTCACACCGGATGGGATCTCCTCGCCCTCGCCCAGGTCCCCGTTGTCGCCCTTGCGCCTGGGTCGGTCGCAAGCCAGCCGGCGGAAGGCGTGGTCGCCGTGCCCGTGGAGGGAGCCGCCGCCTCGCTCGAGACTCGGCTGCTGTGGCGCGGCGACGATCGGTCGCCGACGGTCGACGCATTCCGCTCCGTCGCCCGCACGGTCTACGGGCGACGGCGATCGTCGGACGACGACGGTCGATGAGAAGCGCCACCGAGTGGGCGTCTGTCAGCCGAAGGTGAACACGTACGCCTCGACACCGGGCGCGAGGAACGTGATCTCGAATGTGCGCGTTTCTACGCCGTCATGCTGGCGGACGAGTTGATACAGCCGCGGTTCGCGGAGAGTCCCATTGCCCTCCTCGTCGACGTCGAGTCCGTGCGCCTCGCCAGGCGGCCGGCCGTCGAGGAGAACGCGAAAGGATGCGGATGCACCTCCCTCCCCGGGGCTCATCACCAGGTGCAGATCGCGGGCGTGAAAGCAGTACGCGATGCGCCCACCGGGCTCGTTCAGTACCGCGGCGCGATCGCCGACGCTCCACGAACCCGCGAGCGCCCACTGATTTGGCTGCAGCCGTCTCGGCGGCGCGTACGGATGATCGGCGTCCGGGTCCAGCCCTCCGGGAGAGGCAAAGCCCTGGGTGCGCAGATAGCCGAGATACGTCTCAGGCGTGCGCAGGTGGTCCCAGTCGGCCTCAGCCTCCACGCCGAGCCCTTCGACGGCGACGAGCCCGCGCTCGACGCCGAGCAGCCGCTGGATGACGCGCTCCGATTGCTCATAGCGTCCTTCGCCGAAGTGGTGGTCGCGGATGGTGCCGTCCGGGTCGACGAAGTAGAGCGCCGGCCAGTACTGGTTGTCGAAGGCGTTCCAAATTTCGTAGTCGTTGTCGACCGCAACCGGGTAGTCGATCGCTCGCTCTCTCGTCGCCTGGCGCACGCTGTCGATCTCGTGCTCGAATGAGAACTCCGGCGTGTGGACTCCGATCACGACCAACCCGTCGTCTCGGTAGGCCTGCGACCAGGCGCGGACATACGGCTCCTGGCGCAGCCAGTTGATGCAGGTCAGCGTCCAGAAGTTGACGAGGACGACGCGGCCCTGCAACTCGGCGGGGCCGAGCGGCTCGGAGTTGAGCCACTCGGTCGCCCCGCCGAGGGAGGGCAGGCGCATACGACGGAACACGGCCACCTAGCGGAGCGTCCGGAGCCCCGTACGGACCTCGTTGACGAACAGATCAGGCTGTTCCCAGGCGGCGAAATGTCCGCCCTTGTCGAGCTCGTTGTAGTGGATGAGCTTGGGATAGGCCTGCTCTGTCCAGCTCCGCGTAGCCGGACAGATCTCGTCAGGGAAGACACTCACGGCCGTGGGGATGGAGACTCCCTTCACGTCGAAGAAGCCGCCCTTGTACTCCGAGTAGATGCGTCCCGACGAAACACCAGTGTTCGTCAGCCAATACAGGGTGATGTTGTCGAGCACGTCGTCTCGGGTGAGGCCAAAGTCGCCTGGATCCTCGCCGTCAAACACGCGCGAGATGCCTTCCATGCTCCACAGGTCGTGGTCGATCATCCACGCGGCCAGGCCGATGGGTGAATCCGCAATCCCGTACAGGGTCTGCGGATGGGTCCCCATCTCTAGTGCGTACGCCACGTCTGTCGCAAAGAAGAGCTTCACTCTCTCGTAGACCCGGGTTTCCTCTTCGGTGAGACCGGCGGGCGCGGGAGCGCCTGAAATGGCCGCGGCGTGAACGTCGGGCGGAACAACGCCGGCCATATTTGTGTGGATGCCGAGCAGCTCCGAGGGCGCCTGAACCCCCATCTGGTCGACGATGACCGCGCCCCAATCGCCTCCCGATGCCACAAAGCGCTCATATCCAAGGCGCTTCATCAGCACTGTCCAGCCGCTCGCGATCCGTTCGGGGCCCCACCCGGTCGTCTCGGGCTTGCCGGAGAACCCGCAGCCCGGGAGCGACGGGATCACGAGGTGAAACGCGTCTCCTGCGCTCCCGCCCTGCGCGGTCGGATTGGTCAGCGGATCGATGATCTTCAGCTGCTCGACCACCGAGCCGGGCCATCCGTGCGTGACGATGAGCGGCAGCGCATCCTCGTGCTCGGAGCGAACGTGGATGAAATGAATATCGAGACCATCGATCTCGGTGAGGAAGTGCGGCAGGGCGTCCAGCCTCTCCTCGCACTTGCTCCAGTCGTACTCCTCGGCCCAGTAACGCGCGAGCGCCTGCATCGTCGCCAGCCGCGGGCCCTGGGACAGGTCGTCGACGGTCTCCTTTTCTGGGAAGCGCGTGGCCTCGATGCGCCCGCGCAGGTCATCGAGATCCTCTTGGGGGATCTCCCCCGTGAGCGGCCGGATCGCTGCGGCGTCCGCTGACTTTTCGGCCTTGACGGACATGCGTGGTCCTCCTTGACGGTGGTTTGGTGCCGGCGCGAAGCCTGATCGTCTTCTCTGCTCGTCGCGCCTGTGGAGGCCCTGGTCTACTCCCTGGTCCTCAGCCGCCTGATCCCACGGATGGCGCTAGACAAGCTCTCCGATGGCTTTGATCGCAGCGCCACCCAGCACCACTTCGAGCACGACCCCCGCGACACCGACGATGAGCCCGAGGACCACAACGACGATGTCTTCCAGCAAGACGCCGAGCGACAGCAGCACGATGCCGAGCGCCGGCAGGGTGTCGAGTCCCGTAAAAGGCGGAGCCACGAAGGCAGCGAGCGACCCGGCGATCACGAGCAACCCAAAGACGCTGTTGCTGAGACGATGGCCAAAGAGGAAGCGCAGGCGCGGGCGAGAGAAGCGCTCGAGCCGGCGGATCATCTTCATGAGCGCCGCGATGAACCGCCGTTGATTGTCGCCGGCCAGCTCGAGTCTGCACCAGCGTTGCGGCAGCCAGATTTGGTCGCGGCCGACGATCAGCTGAAGCGCGACCAACATGGCGATGACCTCGAACACGTGCGTAACGCCACCGGTCGGAAGCGGCAACGCCGGCACGCCGAGCAGAAGCACGAAGACGATCGCGAAGCTCTTCTCCCCGAAGAGGTCGATCAGGCTGCCCAGAGTCCGTTCCCCGTCGGTTCTCAGCCAGCGTTCGACCTGGTCGCTGACTCTCTCCGGCTCCTGACGCGGCCGGTCCTCGCGACTGGGTGATGCTCGACGGATTGCCAGATTGGAACGCTGCGCTCGAAGTCGACCAGGAGCTCCATGATCGCTCCTGGCGGTCACGCGACGAACTGTTGCCCGCCGTCGATGTCGTACGTGGCCCCGGTGACGGCGGTGTTCGTCATCAGGTGGACCGCGACCGCGGCGACGTCGGCCGGTCCGACGACTCGTCCGATCGGCAGCGTCGAGCGCAGCTCCTCGCGCCGGGCGTCGAGGCCCTCGCCGAGCAGCGAGGCCGACAGGGGCGTGTCGACGAAGCCGGCGGCGATGAGGTTGACGCGGACGGGTGCGAGCTCGAGCGCGAGGGCCGCCGTGAACGGAGGCAGTACGGCGGTGGCCGCCGAGACGATCCCAAGCTCGCGACTGATCCTCCGCCCGCCCGTGCCGCCCATCAAGACCAATGTCCCGCCGGGCCTCATCTTGGGGGCGGCATTGCGCGCGACGTCGAGGCCTAGGACCACGTGGTCGCCCAGCGCCTGGCGCACTTCATCTGCGTCCATCTCGAGCAGGGGCACGTAGCTTGGGCCGGGCCCGGTGACCATGACATGGTCGATCGGGTCCGGCACGTCCTCGAAGAATCGCTTCAGCGCGACTGGATCGGTGGCGTCGAAGGCGGCGCTGCTCCGCGCGCCAACGTCGTCCACCGCCCGCTCCAGCCGCTCGGCATTGCGGCCGGTGAGGACGACGTCTGCGCCTTCAGCGCGGGCGCGCCGGGCCGTCTCGAGGCCGATCCCGGCACTCCCGCCGATCAAGATGACCGTCTGGCCGAGCAGTTCCGGCCCGCGGGCAATAGAAACGGGGGTGGTCGCGGTAGTCATCGTTCCTCCAGTGGGTTGACGTGGAGTGCACGGTCGCGCCTTCGGCGTTGCGTCGCGCCCGGGTAATGCCTGGTCGATGCACGGGTCTGGCATGCGACCACGGCCACGACATCGTCATCGCAACGGGCTGATTCGGCGAATACCCGTGACCAGGACCAGTGACTACCCGGGCGCGATGGATGGGTCGAAGCGACACGCTGCGGCCATCGCCACCCGACAGATGGAGGTCAACAATGAACAGCACTGACGTGAGCGCCGAAGCCTCGGCCGGACCGCGCGACATCGGGACGGTCGACATGAAGATCGAGGTCGTGGCGTTGCCCGTCTCCGACATCGATCGGGCAAAGGCTTTCTACGAGAACCTCGGGTGGCGCCTTGACGTCGACTTCGAATTGGCCGGAGGGCGGGTGGTCCAGTTCACGCCGCCGCACTCGGAGTGCTCGATCGCGTTCGGCGACGGCCTCACGACGGCGGAGCCCGGCTCAGTGGAGCGTTTGGAGACGGTCGTCTCCGACATCGAGAAGGCGCGCGAGTTCTTGAGCAGCCGCGGTGTCGAGGTCAGCGAGCCGTTCCACCGCACCGAGTCCGGCATTGAGTCGGGCCTGGACCCGAACCGCACCTCCTACAACAGCTTCGCCACGTTCAGCGATCCGGATGGCAACGAGTTCCTGCTGCAGGAGATCACCGAGCGGCTTCCGGGCCGGGTGTGGGAGGAATGACGATGGGCGTCGCGGAGCTCGCGAACCTGCTGCGCGAGACGGCCGAACATCACGGCGCGTTCGAGGCGGTCGCCCCGCCGCACGACTGGTGGGACTGGTACGCGGCATACATGGACGCCCGCCAGGGCGGCAGCGATCCGGACGAGGCCGCCGCCGCCGCCGACCGCTACATGGCGGAGGTCAAGGGCGTCGTCGTGAGTTCGCGATGAACCCGATCGACGGCAGCTCCTCTCTCAACGGCCGGGGCTCCGAGGCCTGGTCTCAATCCTGGACGCATTTCAGGGTCGACCGGCGGAGCCCCGGCTACTGCCGGGTGACGTTCGACCATCCCCCGGTCAACACGATCACGGCGACGACCGTCGCGGAGCTCGCTGAGCTCGTTGGCCTGATCGAGCAGGACCCGGACCTCAACGTCGTCGTCTTCGACAGCGCCAACCCCGACTTCTACCTGGCGCACTACGACGTCGAGGACGACCCGGGCAAGACCGCGGCGCTGGGAGTCGGTCCGACCGGACTGCCGGCGTGGATCGATGTCCTCGTCCGCCTGTCCCGGGCGCCGGTCGTCAGCATCGCCTCGATCCGGGGGCGCGCGCGCGGCGCCGGAAGCGAGTTCGTGCTTGCCTGCGATCTGCGGTTCGCCTCGCGCGAGAACACGGTGCTGGGTCAGTTCGAGGTCGGAATCGGAGTGGTCCCGGGGGGCGGTCCGATGGCGCGGCTCGCCCGCCTGGTCGGTCGCGGCCGAGCGCTCGAGATCCTGCTCGTCGCCGACGATCTCGACGGACCGCGCGCTGAGCGGTACGGCTACGTGAACCGAGTGATCGCCGACGACCGGCTGGAGGCCGAAGTCGAGGCGATCGCCTCGAGGCTCGCGCGCTTCGACCACGACGCGATCGCGCGGACGAAGTCGCACGTCGACCGGGTGACGTTGCCCGCCGAGAGCGAGCTTGGGCCGCCCTTGGACGATTTTCGCGAGCTGTTCGCGCGTCCCGCTCAGCAGGCGCAGTGGGCGCGGCTCCAGGAGCTCGGGCTCAACACCGACAGCGACCTCGAGCGATCTCTCGGTCGCCGCGTGGTCGAGTCGCTTACCGACAGCTGAGCTCAGGCCGAGACAAGCTCGGAGTCGGAGCCGGGCAGTGCGTCCGCCAGCTCCCTGCGGGAGCGAATGTCGAGCTTCGCGAACACCTTGCTCAGATGCCACTCCACGGTGCGCGGGCTGAGAAACAGCCGCGCAGCGATCTCCGGGTTCGAGAGCCCGTCGCGCGCGAGCCCCGCGATCTGCCGCTCCTGGGCGGTGAGGTCATCGCGCGTCTCGACGGTCCGCTTGCGCACCTTCTCACCCGTCGCCAGCAGCTCACCGCGCGCGCGCTCGGCGAACGCTTCCATGCCGAGCGTCGTGAGCAGATCGTGGCCGGCGCGAAGCTGCGCACGCGCGTCGACGCGACGATTTTCGCGCCGCAGCCACTCACCGTAGAGCAGGTGCGCCCGAGCGGCCTCGGGCCGCAGCCGCGTGCGACCCAGCCGCTCGATCGCTGCGCGATACAGGCGCTCGGCCTCGTCACCATCGCTGAGCAACGCCCGCGACCGCGCCTGGACTCCGAGCGCCCAGTCGTTCTCGGCGACCTCAGTCGCCGCAACGATGCGCCTGAGAGCGCTGCGCGCGAGTTCCGTCTCGTCGCTTCTGGTCGCGGCCTCGATCAGCTCGAGGTCGGCCCACGCCGACACAAACAGCTCCGGTGTGTCGGCGCTTGCCTCCCCGGCCGCAGCCAGAGCCTCCGGGTACCGGCCGAGGCCGTTGAGGAGCACCGAGTTCGCCCACCGTGCGTACTGGACGGCGGTTCCCTGGCCTCCGGCCGTGGCCTCCTCGATAGTGGCGTCGATCAGGTTCGACGCCTCGGCCTCGCGGCCCTGGAGGCCGGCGAGCACGAGCGCGCCGTAGGGCGCGACGTGGGTGCCGGTGGCCTCCGTGACGCCATCGGCCTCAGCGACGAGCGTCGCCACCCTCGCGAAATCTCCACCCAGCGCGACCGCTTGGCCCAGCACGTTGACGCTGACGGCGAGCACGGTCAGCGCACCCGAGTCACGGGCGAGCTCGACCCCCCGGTTAGCGACCGCGAGGCAGGTCTCGTAGTCCCACACCATCACCGCGGCCGCGGTCGCGAGCCACCCCCAGCGGAGCACCTCCTCGGCCGAGACATCCCCGCCCGCAAACCCGGTCGCCGCCCGCTCGAGGACCGGGGCCGCAGCGGAGCGTCCATCGGTGAACGCCAGCGCAAAGCCGTCCAGCAGCAGATCGGACGGGCGGGGCCGAGCGGCCGGTCGGGGAGCAGCCCGGGCCTCGCGCGAGACGTCGTGCAGGCTCGTGGTGGTCGCGAGCTGCCCGGCGAACAGCGCCGAACTCCACGCGTCGAGATACGTCTCACGCGCGAGCTGCAGGTCGAGCGGCTCCAGGGCCTTCGCCGCGCGGAGGAGCAGGCTCGGAGCTTCGCCTCCGCGTCTTTCCGAGTAGGCGGCCTCGGCGCGCAGCAGCTCCACGCGGGCGCGCTGGAGCTCGTCGAGCGGCCCGGCCTCCGCTGCCGCCAGCAGCGCGAAGGCCGCGTCGAACGCCCCCGCCTCCAAGCTGGCCTGTGCGGCGGCGAGCGCTCGGTCAACTCGCCGCGCGGGATCGCCGGTCAGCGCGACCGCGCGCTGCAGGAACGCGGCCGCGGCCGCGAGACCGCCGCGCGCCTGCGCCCGGCCCGCCGAACGCTCCAGCTCGAGCGCGACCTCCTCGTCGGGACCCGCTGCCGCAGCGGCAAGATGCCACGCACGACGATCCGGATCGACGTCCCGATTCGTGACCTCGGCCAACGCCAAATGCGCCGCCCGTCGCTCCGGCCCGCTCGCGGCCCGATACGCGGCCGAGCGCGCCAAAGGATGCCGGAAGGTCACGCGCTCGGAGACCGACAGCAGGCCGTCCGTGGCATCAACCATGGAGACCGCGACCCCGAGCCGCTCGGATGCACGCTGCAGGAGCAGTGGGTCGCCGACGGGCTCGGCCGCTGCGACTACGGCCAAGAGCCGCGCGTCTTCAGGAAGCGTCTCGAGTCGCCGGATGTAGCTCTCCTCGATCCGTCCGGAGAGCTCGTGCGCCCCCAGCGTCCCGAACCCAGGGGCCAACTGCGTGGCGGTCAAGCCTCGGGGCAGCTCGAGCAACGCGAGCGGATTGCCCCGCGTCTCCGCGATCATCCGGTCGCGCACTCGCTCATCCAGGATCGATCGCACCTCGGAGGCCAGCAGCGCGCGCGCGTCTCCATTGCGCAGGCCGCGCACCTCCAGCTCGGGCAGGTGTTGAAGCTCGTCGCCTGGTTCACGCGCGGCGAACACGATCCCGACTGGCTCTGCCAGCAGCCGCCGCGCTACGAAGGCGAGCGTCAGCGCCGACGCCTGGTCTACCCATTGCGCGTCGTCGACCACGCACAGGAGTGGCCGCTCGTCGGCCGCCTCGGAGAACAGGCTCAACACCGCCAGCCCGACGAGGAAGCGATCCGGGGGAGCACCGTCGCGTTCCCCGAACACGACCTCGAGCGCCTGACGCTGTGGAGCCGGCAGCTTCTCGAGCCGGTCCAGCAGTGGACCGCACAGCTGGTGCAGGGTGGCGAACGCCAGCTCCATCTCAGACTCCACGCCGGCCGCCCGCACGACTGTCGTGTTCGACGCGGACTCGAGCAGGTACTCAAGCAGCGCCGTCTTCCCGACCCCAGCCTCACCCCGCAACACAAGCGACTGACTCTCTCCGCGGTGGATCGCGGAGACCAGCCCCTCCAGAAGCTCGCGCTCGCTGTCGCGTCCCCGCAGTGCGGTGCGCCGCCCCGACCCCCGCAGACGCTTCGCGCTCGCCCCCATGAAGCCGCTCCTTGAGTGGGTTTGTGACAAGACCTACCCTACCCTTCGAGCTCACCGGCGCAAGCTCAGGCGCCGCCGGGTCACTCCGTGTCATGAGCCCGAACCCAAGGGTGCTCCATCGTCTCCGAGCGGTCCAGCCTTAGGAAGGCGTGCGCTACGGTCCCCGGCGTGGCAGCCGAGCCCGACCCGCAGAAGTTGCTGACTTCGCTGACGACCGAGCACTTCACTCTCCAGGGCGCGCGGTCGCAAACAGTCAGCGAAAGCGGCTCCCGGGCCTCGCTCTATCTCTTCTCGGTCTCGAGCACGCTCGTCGCCCTCGGCTTCATAGGCCAGATCTCGACGGCAGGTGACACCTTCAGGGTGTTCGCGCTCACCGTGTTGCCGACCCTTTACGTGCTCGGCCTGTTCACGTTCGTCCGCCTCGTGCAGAGCGTCAACGAGGACTTCCAGTATGGGCGGGCGATCAACCGGATTCGGCACCACTATCTCGACCTGGCGGGTGACAAGGCGTATCTGTTCATCATGTCGGCGCACGACGACGCGACCGGGGTGCTGGCCAACATGGGAATCAAACCCTCCAGCTGGCAGCCCTACTTCACGGCGCCGAACATGGTCGCGGTAATCAACAGCGTCGTCGGCGGCAGCGCGGTCGCGATCGCGGTCGGTGCGATCGCCGACCCGCCGCTCGGCGTAGCGGCGGGCATTGGCGGCGTGGCGGCGATCGCGTCTCTGGCGACGCTGCGACGCTTCGAGACGCGCTACCTGCGAACCGGGGTTGGCGAGCTCGAGATCCTCTTCCCGTCGCCGAAACCCTGAGCGCGAAAATCCCGCCGGGCAACTAGCCAGCTAGAACCGGAAGGAGTGACATGGCCACGATCGAGACCGCTTGGCAGGAGCTGACGACGGCTCTGGAGGGCGAGGTAGTCCTTCCCGGCGCCCCGCGCTACGACGAGGTTCGCAGGCCGCAGATCCCGCGCTTTCACGACGTGCGCCCGCAGGCCGTGGTGCTGTGCCGGACGCCCGAGGACGTGGTCGAGGCGATCTCGTTCGCGCGCCGCTCGCGTATCGAGGTCGCGGTGCGGAGCGGAGGGCATGACTTCGCTGGGCGCTCGTCCGGCCTCGGGATGGTCCTGGATCTCACGCCGATGCGTTCCCTGGAGGTCTCGGACGGCTTGGCAACCGTCGGTCCTGGCTTCCGGCTCGGCAACCTCTACGCCGCCCTAGCCCAACACGAAGTCACGATCCCAGCCGGCTGCGGCGCCACGGTCGGGATCGGCGGCCAGGCGCTCGGCGGCGGGCTTGGCCTGCTGGGCCGCAGCCGGGGACTCACGTCGGATCAGATGGTCGCGGCCGAGGTCGTGCTGGCCGACGGGCGCGTGGTGGAGGTCGACGACAAGCGCCACGAGGACCTGTTCTGGGCGCTGCGCGGCGCGGGCGGCCGCGGCCTCGGGGTGGTCACGCGCCTCACGCTCCGCACGGTGCCCGAACCCGCGGCCACCGCGTTCCACCTCGAGTGGTCCTACGAGCGCGCATCGGCACTGATCGCCGCCTGGCAGGAGTGGTCGCCGAAGGCGCCCGACGAACTTGCGGCGAGCCTGCTCGTCACCGTCGGCGGGGAGGCCGGCGCCGACCCGGTGGTTCACCTGTTCGGCTCGATGATCGGCAGCGAGCCCGAGACCGCGGCGCTGGTCGACGACTTCGTGTCGGTCGCCGGCGCGGAGCCCGCCTCCTCGGAGCGCGCGCAGATGCGCTACGGCTCGCTGAAGAACTACCTGGCGGAGCGAGGCCCGGGCGACCAGCAGGACGAGGACGGTCGCCCGTACATGAAGTCGGAGTTCTTCCGCGCGCCGTTCCCGGTCGCCGCAGTCGAGGCCCTGGTGCAGCGCTTCGTCCGGGGGCGCCGGGCCGGGGAGGCGCGGAAACTCGACTTCATGCCCTGGGGCGGCGCCTACAACCGCGTGGCTGCGGACGCCACCGCGTTCCCACATCGCGAGGAGCTCTTTCTGCTCGAGCACTCCGTCGTCGTCCCGGCCGGCTTCGACGCCGCCACGACCGAGGCCGCACGCGCCTGGCTGTCGGACTCGTGGGACCTCGTGCACCCCTCCGGCTCGGGCGGCGTGTACGCGAACTTCCCCGATCCGGACCTGCCGGACGAGCACCGCGCCTACTGGGGCGACAACCTCGCGCGCGTGCGGCGCGTGAAGGAGAAGTACGACCCGGAGGGAGTGTTTGGCTGAGATTGGGAACTGCCGTTCGGCTTCCCGAACGCTTGGCGGCCGCCCACACGACGTGATCACGGGAGGCCCTGAGATTCTGGATCGCTTCACCGGCGAGCAGGGCCAATGGTCAGGCAGATGGCCTTCGACGCCCCATTCGGTCGCGGCTTTCGTTTGCGGGGTTCCAGTCGGGGAAGCCGGAGGGGGTGATCGCAACTGGAGGTCGCGATGGCTGAGACAGGACGGGTGGGCAACGAAAGCTATGACGAACGTTCCCTGGGTGAGCTCGTCCGGCAGCTCTCCGAGCAGAGCAGCCGGCTCGCGAGCATGGAGATCGAGCTCGCGAAGGCGGAGCTCGCGCGCAAGGGCCGGCAGCTCGGCATCGGCGCCGGCGCGCTCGGTGTCGCGGGTGTCCTCGGCCTCTTCGCGTTTGGAGCCCTAACAGCGGCGCTGATCCTGGCATTGGCCGAGGCCGTCAACGCCTGGTTGGCGGCGCTGATCGTGGCAGCCGTCTATGCCGCGGCCACCGGCGTCCTTGCGCTGCTCGGCAAGCAGCGGGTTGAAGAGGCGACCCCCCCGACTCCAGACCGCGCGATCTCCAGCTCCAAGGACGACGTGGAGGCGGCGAAGCGCAGTGCAAAGGAGGCGAGGGCCTGATGGCAGAATCGAAGCCGGGTGCGCGGGCGGCAGCGCAGGCGACTGACGCGCCGGAGCGCGAACCCGAGGAAATCGAACAAGATATCGAGGCGACGCGTGCGCAGTTCGCCGAGACCGTCGGGGAAGTCGCCGAGCGGGTCGACGTGAAGCGGCAGGCCAAGGCGAAGGTCGAAGAGGGGAAGGCCAAGGCGTCGGAGGCGGTCGAGGCGCTCAAGCGTAATCCCGCACCGATTGCGGCGGGGGCAGCGGCGGCCGGGCTCTTCGTCCTCTGGCGCCAGCGCCGCAAGTGAGGATCGGCAGTGGCGGAGCTCACGCGCGCGGAGCGAAAGGAGATGGACGAGGACTCGCCGGCCGAGCCCGTGCGCGCAGACTACGCGCCGGAGGGCACCGACGAGCGACTGAGCGCCTTCGCGACCCTCAAGCGCACCGCGATCGAGTTCTCTGAGGACAACCTGACCGACTGGGCGGCGGCGCTGACGTATTACGGCCTGTTGTCGATGTTCCCGGCTCTGATCGCGTTCGTCGGAATCATCGGGCTGGTTGCGGACCCTGCCGGTGCAACGCAGACGATCACGGAAGTGGTGACGGAGATCGGACCGGACTCGGCGGCCGATACGTTCGCGGGCCCGATCGAGTCGATCACCTCCAACTCGAGCACCTCCGGCGTCATGGCAGTTGTCGGTTTCGTCGTGGCGTTATGGGCGGCGTCGAACTACGTCGGCGCGTTCATGCGCGCGTCGAACGTGGTCTACGAGACGCCCGAAGGCCGGCCGATCTGGAAGCTTAGACCGCTCCAGCTGGGCGTCACGCTCTTGGTCCTCGTGCTCGCGGCGATCACGCTGCTCGCATTGATCGTCTCCGGGCCGCTCGCGGAGGCGATTGGCAGCGCGATCGGGCTCTCGGACACCGCTGTGACCATCTACCAGATCGCGAAGTGGCCGGTCCTGCTCGCACTCGTCATGACGATCATCGCGGTCCTCTACTACGCATCGCCGAACGTCAAGCTGCGCGGCTTCAAGTGGGTGACGCCGGGCACCGTCGTCGCCGTGGTCGTTTGGATCCTCGCGTCGGCGGCCTTCGCGCTCTATGTCGCGAACTTCGGCTCGTACGACAAGACCTACGGGACCCTCGGCGGCGTGGTCGTCTTGCTCGTGTGGCTGTGGATCACGAACCTCGCGATCCTGTTCGGCCACGAGCTCAACTCCGAGCGCGAGCGCAGCCTCGAACTCGAAGAGCGCGTGCCCCGCGCCGCCCGGGAAATCCAACTTGAACCGCGGGCGGAGCCCAAGGAGCAGAAAACGACCTAACGTGGCACTCCCCGCGCCGGCCCCACCGCCGGAAGAAGCGAACACAACCCGGATCCGCTAGCGGCCGGTGGGGAGTCTGAGGGGCACCCCCTGAGGCCCGCCTGCTGTCCGCGCGAAGCGGAGCGCACCGCAGATCGCGACATACGCGGGGCGCAACAGGAGCAGGCGCGGCGCGCCGGCGCTACCCGAGGTGCTCAATCTCACCAGCGCCAGGCGCGACCGAGGCGCCGAGCCGTCTCCGCTCCGGGGACTAGCGGCCCTCTCGTATCTGTAGCCGGTTGCCGTCGGGGTCCTGGAACTGCGCGACGTAGCCCCAGGGGAACTCTTCCACGTCCGAGGCGAACTCGACCCCGCGCGACCGCAGCTCCTCGACCGTCTTCCGGCAATCGTCGGTCTCGATCGTGACCGACGCTGGGAGGCGTCCCATCGCCGGCTCGGCCTGCCCCGGTGTCCCGGGCCAGAGAACGAGCTGGAAGTCGTCCCCCTTGACGCCGACGGTAAGAAACCGCGGCCCGTCGGGTGTCGGGTTCTCAACGCGCTTCTCGAGGCCAAGGGCGTTCGTGTAGAAGTCGAGCGCCTTGTCCTGGTCGCTGACGAGCACGCTCGTGTAGAAGACCTTCTCCAGCATTGCTGCTCCTCCGGTGGTCGTGGTCACCACTCCCATGACGCGCGGCGAGCAGTAAACGTGACAGCCGAGATGAATGGAATCGACGAGCTCGAGCGCGCCGACGTAGCGTCGGCGATGCTGCGCATCGCGCTGAGCAGGAGTGCCTGCTCCGAGGACGGCCACTGAACCGCGATCTGGCCGCCGCAAGTTGCGCGCCACCGTCGCTTGAGGGCGGATTTCGAACCCGCGAACTCCGCGTCATGAGCCCGGCGAAGGGGCGACGACGATGCGGCCCGCGTGCTCGCGAGCTGGGCTTCCGAGCGCATTGCAGGCATCGATCAGGCGGCGTTTGATCAAGGCGGCATCGTCGCCGTCTGCAATCCGAGTGTGGCAGTAGTCGAGCTTCAGCGGCAGCGCCTCCACGGATACGACCCGACCCCCGTCGAGATCGACGAACCACAGCAACCCAAGATCGTTGCGCAGGACCGGGTCGACTCGATAGTCGTCGACGAAGTCGCCTAGGTCGAAGAGGACACCTCCGGCGACGCCGTGGAAGACGTGGGCCGAGTGACCGGCCACGAGGGTGGCGCCGTCGCCCACCAGAGCGTCGGCCGCGCGGCGGACCTGCCGCGTCGGCGCGGGTGCCATGTTCGGGCCCCAGTGTGGGCAGACGAGGACGGGGTCCACGTCGGCGTCCTCACCAGGGCGCACGAGTGCGGCGAGCCAGCCCGGAACCTTTCGCTTCGCGAGGTCGGCGAAGGCGATCCCCGGCCGGTCGGGCGCGGCCGCATACTCGGCCGGGTGATCGGCGAACGCGACGATTCGCAGCCGCTCGCCGGCCGCTTCCACCTCCGCGGGCCGCCGAGCGCGCTCCACGTTCCCCCCCGCGCCCACCCAGCCGATGTCGGCAGTGTCCAAGTGCTGGAAAGTGTCCAGCAGCGCCTCCGGCCCAAAGTCGAGTGCGTGGTTGTTAGCGAGCGTGACGCAGTCGACACCCAGGTGAGTGAGCGCCTCCACCGCTGCCGGAGGAGCACGGAAGTGGAAAACGCGCCCCGGCGTTGGCGTTCCGCGCTCGGAGATGCAGCACTCGAGGTTCACGATGCAGAGATCCGCCGCGCGCGCTGCTTCGACCACCTCCGGGGCGAAGAGCGACTCCGGCGGCGCGTCTCGGAGCCGCTCCGCGACGCCTCGTCCGAGCATCGTGTCGCCCGCCAGCGCCAGCCTCATTGCGCTGACCACTGTCTCACCTGTAGTCACCTGTAGTCGTTCTCCTTGAGCTCGACGACATACGCGCGCCGCTCCTTGATCAGATCGCCGTCGAACACGAACACCTCGCCCATCGCGGCCCGCATCGGCTCACCGTCGGCGCGCTTTGCCTCGAGCGTCATCTCGGCCATCACGACGTCGCCCTCCTCGACCATCCGCTCGATCTCGATCTTCGGGCTCCCGGTGAACGCGGGGTTCTCGATCTCGTCGTCGTAGGCGGCCTTGCCCTGTAGGCGGAAGGCCCCGAACACGGTCCACTCGATGTCCTCGGTCAGGCAGGAGAGGATCTGTTCGTGATTGGACTTGGTGAAGCCGTCGATGTACTTGCGGACCGCGTCCTTCTTTGCCGACATGCGCACGCTCCTCGGTCGGGTCGGGGTTCATCCTTGCCGACCGGGGGCGGGCGCGAAACTCATCGCGTGGCGAGGCGCTTGCGGCGCTCCAACTCGGCCTCCGTCGGCTCCTCGAAGTCCATCTCGCCGATCTCTATCTCGCCGGCGCGGGCGTAGGTGTTGACGGTCACGCCGGTCTTCGAGACGAAGCTGTCGACCAGCTTCAAGGCCCCTGGGATCGTGCCGTCGCCGAAGAGGCGCTTGCCGGTGCCGACAACGACGGGGAAGATCCACAGGCGAAACTCGTCGACCAGGTCGTGCTCGAGTAGCGTCTGGATCAAGCCGGGGCTGCCGTGGACCTGGATCTCGGCCCCGGGCTCGCCCTTCAGCGCCTCGACGTACTTCGCCACGTCACCCTTGATCAAGGTCGAGTTGTTCCACTCGACCCGGTCGAGCGTGGTCGAGGCGACGTGCTTGCGGGTGCTGTTGAGGTGGTCGGCGATCGGGCCCTCGTCATAGGGCCAGTGCGCGGCGAAGATCTCGTAGGTGCCGCGGCCGAGGAGGAGCTCGTACGGGTTCCCGCCGGAGATCCGGCTCATCATCTCCTCGTCGAAGTAGCTGACGGCCCAGCCGCCCTGCTCAAATCCGCCGGTCGGATCCTCGTGCGGTCCGCCGGGCGCCTGCATGACTCCGTCCAGCGAGACGAAGGTGTTGACGGCGAGAGTTCTCATCGATTTCTCCTTGATCATCTTCCTTTGGACCCCCGCGTGGCCGCAAACTCATCGCCGCTAGGCTGGAGCCGATGGAAGCGATCGCGAAGATCGCCGAGGCGAAGATCCGCACCGCGATTGCAAACGGCGAATTCGACGATCTGCCCGGACGGGGAAGGCCGCTCGAACTCGATGATCTTTCCCGGGTGCCGGCCGAGCTGCGCATGGGCTACAAGCTGCTGCGCAACGCGGGCTGCCTGCCGCCCGAGCTCGAGGCGCGGAAGGAGCTGGCGAGGCTGGGCGGGCTCCTCGACGCGACCGGTGACCCGACCGAGCGGGCGAGGCTTTCGCGGCTTCGCTCCGACGCCGAGCTGCGCTACCGGTTGCTCATCGAGCGCCGGCGCTGATCGTCGTCTACGTTCTGCGGCCTCACGAGCTCGTAGATCCCGGGGCGATGCGGGAACTCCGCCATGTCCCGATCGAGAGCTTGGAAACTCGTCGCTATGGAGAGCCGCGGAGAAGTATTCGGCGCTCAGCCGGTGCTGCCAGGCCATGGGCTCGCCGACGGCCTAGCCTTGGGCCCGTGAGCGGAACGTCTGCCAAACCGGTCGACCTCGATGCCTGGCGCATGCTTCCGGCCGCCCAGCAGCCTGACTGGCCGGAGTCCGCGCAGGTCCGCGCAGTCACCGCGGAGCTGGCAGCACAACCGCCGCTCGTCTTCGCCGGCGAGTGCGACCAGCTCAAGGGCCGGCTGGCCGCAGTCGGCGCGGGTGACGCGTTCGTGCTGCAGGGAGGCGATTGCGCTGAGACCTTCGCCGGGTCGACGGTTGACGCGGTGCGCGAGAAGATCGAGACGCTGCTTCAGATGGCGCTCGTGTTGACGTACGCCGCGAGCGTTCCGGTTGTGAAGATCGGCCGGATGGCGGGCCAGTTCGCGAAGCCTCGATCGCGCCCCACTGAATCCCGAGCTGGCGTCGAGCTCCCCGCGTACCGCGGCGATGCGGTGAACGGCTTCGAGTTCACGCCGGAGGCGCGGCGGCCCGACCCGGCGCGGCTGCTCCAGGCGTACAACAGCGCCGCGGTGACCCTGAACCTGTGCAGGGCGTTCGCGCACGGCGGCTACGCCGACCTGCACCAAGCGCACGCGTGGAATCAGGACTTCGTCGCGCAGAGCCCGGCCGGCCAACGGTACGAGCAGCTTGCCGGCGAGATCGATCGCGCGCTCGCGTTCATGAAGGCGTGCGGCGCCGACTCGGAGGAACTCCACGGAGTCGAGTTCTACTCGAGCCACGAGGCGCTGCTGCTCGAGTACGAGCGGGCGCTGACCAGAATCGACGTCCGCAGCGGGCAGCCCTATGACCTGTCCGGGCATCTGGTCTGGATCGGTGAGCGCACGCGCGACGTGAGCGGCGCGCACGTGGAGTTCTGCCGCCAGCTCCGCAATCCGATCGGCGTAAAGCTCGGTCCGGCGGCCTCACCCAGCGACGCCGTTGCGCTGGTCGAGCGACTCAACCCGGATCGCGAACCCGGCCGGCTGATGTTCATCACCCGGCTGGGCGCCGACAAGATCCGCGACGTTCTGCCGGCGATCGTGGAGGAGGTCACCGAGCACGGTGCGCCGGTCGCATGGGTCTGCGATCCGATGCACGGCAACACCTTCGAGGCGCCCAGCGGGCACAAGACCCGCCGACTGGACCACGTTCTCGACGAGGTCGCGGGCTTCTTCGAGGTGCACCGCGCGCTGGGCACCCATCCGGGCGGCATCCACGTCGAGTTCACCGGCGACGACGTGACCGAGTGCATCGGCGGGGGCGACGAGATCGTCGAGGACGACCTGCACGACCGCTACGAGACGGTGTGCGACCCCCGCCTCAATCGCCGCCAGGCGCTCGACCTCGCCTTCACGGTCGCCGAGATGTACGGCGCTGACCAGTGACCGCCGCGAGCTGCTCGTCGAGCCAATCGAAGATGTTGCTGGGCACGGGGGGCGGAGCTCGAGCTGCCGGCGCCCCTACTCCCGCAGGGTCCGCGGGAGCCCGAAGTGGGGGAACACGCCGGTGTCGGGGAACCCGGTGATGGCGGCGATGCGGTCGTCGCGGAGCGTCAGGACCATCAGTCCGTAGGCGTGCGCGATTGGCGCCCGGGCGTCGCGCAGATAGCAGCCGTAGGCGGGTTGGCCGTTCGCGCGCGTCGGGACCAGCTTGATCATCTCGAGACGGCCCCCGGCCGGCACAGTCGCGAAGAAGCGCGCGATCGCCGCCGGCCCCTGGTACTCGAGCGGCTCGGGCGGCATCGTCAACCAGGCATCGTCGGTGAGCAGTGAGACAACACCTTCGATGTCGCCCGACTCGAAGGCCTCGGCGAACCTCGCCACCAGGGCGCGCTCCTCGCGCGAGTCCGGCAGTGTCGCCTGCTCGCGCCCGCGGCCGGCGCGGTCGGAATCGAGGGTCGACCGAGCACGGTGAAGCGCGCTCGTCACCGACGCCTCGCTCACGTCGAGCATCTCTGCCACCTCACGGGCGCGGAACCCGAGCACGTCTCGCAGCACGAGCACCGCCCGCTGGCGCGGCGGAAGCCGTTGCAGGCCGGCGACGAACGCAAGCCCGATCGCCTCGCGAACCTCGTAGCGGGCGTGGGGGTCGTGCGACCGATCGACCACCCCCTCGAGCAGCGGGTCGGGATACGGCTCGAGCCAGATCGGCTCGCGCATCCGGCTCGGCTCCGGCGGCTCGGGCGCCTCGGCCGGCGGCGCCGGCAGATCGGGCAGCCGCCGGCCGCGATCGCGGAGGGCATTCAGGCAGCGATTTGTCGCGATCGTGTACAGCCAGGTGCGAAGCGACGCACGCCCCTCGAAGCGGTCAAGCCCACGCCAGGCAGCCAACAGGGTCTCCTGCACGAGGTCCTCCGCGTCCTGGACCGAGCCGAGGATCCTGTAGCAGTGGATGTGTAGCTCGCTGCGATGCGCCTCCGTGAGCTGTCCGAACGCTGCCTCGTCTCCGGAACGTGCCCGCCGCAGAAGCCCCTCGGTGTCCGCCACGCTCGGCCGCGCGCTCATGCGTCAATCCTCGCACGGCCCTTCTCTCCGACGGCGTCCTCGAGGGCGGCGAGGATCGCTCTCTGAGTTGCGTGGAACCTGCGCCGCACCAGCGGGAGCACCGGACGTACCAGCAAGGTCCGCGGCGAGAACGCGCTCTCGGCAACAACCCGGGTCCAATCCGATCCCTGGGATTCCAGGTGAAAGCCCGCCGTCCAATCCGTCACCAGGCGAAGAAAGCCGGTGCTGTCCTCGTCAATCTGCCACGCGATCCTGCGCTCCGGTTCGGCGGAGATGCATCGCTCCCGGGTCTCGCCTTTCCGCCTACCGAGATCGACGCGACAGCTGCGCGTGGCGCCGAGACGGTGTTCGCCCGTGATCCGGGTCACGAACGGGTGCCACCGCGCATGCTCGGCGGGGTCCGCGATGGCCGACCAGACCGCGGCGGCGGGGGCGGCAACGACGGCTTCGTCGACGATCCGAAGCTCACCCATCGGCACCCGCTACGGGGTCGGCGACGCCATCGCCCGCCGCAGCTCCTCGGCGTCGTAGATCAACTCCCCGCGCACGATCAGGCCATCCTTCACCTCGAGCAGCTCGGCCGCCGTCATCGCGCCGACGCCCGGGATCGCCATCTCCCAATCGACGATCGAGCACACGGCGTCGCCGTCGACGAACTGCCGCCGGACGTCGAAGCTGGTCACGGCCTGTCCCGCCTCGAGCGCCATCGCGCGGAAGCCCTCGGCGTTGTCGAAGCTGGCCACCGGCCCGGTGAACCGGAAGTCGTCGGCGAGCGCGACCTCGCTCAGGTCGCCCTGCTTGCTCTGCCAGGCGTCGTAGTACTCGGCCACGATCTCCTGCGCTGTCATTCGGAGTCCTCCTCGGTTGGATTGATGCCTGTAATCGGGTGTGACACGGGTCAGAAGCGAAACTGTTCGCTGCCCACGCTCCTCCTTGCGCTGGAGTCATGACGGGTCGGCTCACGTAGACAAGGTCGAAGAGGAGCTCGGTGCCGGGATTCGCGCGAAGGAGCGTCAGCCGAGCGCCGGCACCGGCGACTCGACCGAGGCGCCCAGCTCGAGCAGCTCGTCGATCGCCTCGTCGAGGCGGGCTGCAAGATCGTCGACGTCCGGGAGCGCGTCGCGCGCTGCGTAGAGGCCGAAGCAGGCGCGGTCACCGACGCTGGTGAAGCCGATCGAGAGCGTGTGGCGATCTGCGAGCGGAACCACCGGATAGGTCTCGCGCAGCCCGCAGCCGCGCATGTACGTGTTGCTCCGGGGCCCTGGGATGTTCGAGACGACGAGATTGAACGTGCGGGGACTAGCCACGACTCTGGACAAAAGGCGCCGCACGGGGGGCGGGGCGAGACCGAGCAGGCCGACGATGTCATCGCCCCCCGCGGGCGTCTCGTGGCGCTTGCGCTCGTCCGTCTCGCCGTGGATCTCGTGCACACGTCTCACCGGATTGGGCTCGTCGCAGGGCAGGTCGACGAACATGTACGAGATCCGGTTGCCGAGCCCTTCGTCCTCGGCCTCCGAGCGCATGCTCACTGGGACCATCGCCTTCACCGCGACGGGACGCTCACCGTGGTCGGAAAGGAACCGTCGGACGGCCGAGGTCGCCACGGCGAGGACGACGTCGTTCAGCTTCACCGCGTGCGCGCGCTTGATTCGCAGCAGGTCATCGATCGGCCGGGTCACGTAGCCAAGGTGCCGGCGCGGCGTGATCGGCCGGTTGAGCACCTCGACAAACCGCGCCGGGCGGGCCGAGTCGACGAGTGCGCCGAGCGCCCGCCGGCCGCGGCCGACGACCTCCACGGCCAGGCGCGGGGATGCGAGGACCCGGGCCGGGATCGAGGCCAGTCGGAGCTCGTCGCCCACCAAGTCAGCCGCCCCACGAAGGAGCAACTCGAGCGTGCCCGGGGCAGGTTCTGGCCGCCACGCGTCGGCTGTGGTCGGCGGCGGGTCGGGGGTCGGGTCGAGCAGCAGCGAGGCGAGCTCGACGGCGGCGATCCCGTCGACCATGCAGTGGTGGGCCTTGCCGACCAAGGCGACACGGCCGTCCTCCAGCCGGGGCGCGATCAGCATCTGCCACAGCGGCCGGTCGCGCTGGAGCGGCTCCGACATGCACGCGTCGACAATCTCGTTCAGCTGCTCCGACTCGGCGCGGAACACGTGGCGGTCAAGATCGAAGTTGGGATCATCCACCCAGACCGGCGCCGAGAGGCCGAACGGGACGCGACGGAGCGTCTGCCGGCAGCGAGGGGCGCGCGGGAGCCGGGTGCAGATGTGGTCGCGCAGCTCCTCGAAGGTCGGGCTCGGCCCGACCTCGGGCGGATCGAGCACGGCCGCCCAGCCGATGTGCATGTGAGCGGTCGGGCTCTCAACCTCGAGGAATGAGGCGTCGAGCGGTGATAGCCGTGTGGCGCTGATCCGGCCCCTCCTTCGGTCGAGTTCCGGGCGCCCACGCGGGCAACGAAGTCCTCTTCCCCTGCTGCGAGCATCTAAACAGCTTGCGAAAGAATTCCCACGGAGTTTGCGGTTCCCGAGCGTTCGCTCAGCCTCGATCAACGCGGTGTGGGACCGACTCATAGTTCGCTGCCAAGAGCTTCTCGGTCGTCCGCAGGTTGGCGATCAGGCTCTCGACTGCCGCTTCGACGTCTCTGCTCACGACCGCGTCGAAGATCTCACGGTGCTCGGCGACGAACAGCGCCGGCGCGGGACGAACGCCGGCGGCGAGCCTCACGTAGCGCTCCGCGCTTGCCCATAGCAGTCGGATCACGTGCATCGTCCACGCGGATCCGGCCGGCTCGTAGAGCGCGAAGTGAAACGCCTGATGTGCCTGGTAAGCCTCCGCTTGTCGATCCGCAGCAAAGCGTTCCTCCATCCGATCGAGGGCGTCACCGGCAACTTTCAGGCTTTCGTCGGTGAGCTTTGGAATCGCGGTCCGAACCGCGTGCTGCTCGAGCACCACGCGGGTCTCGTAGATGTCGCGCATGTCCGCGATCGAGATCTCCGCGACGCGCGCGCCTCGATGCGGCTCCGTCTCGATTAACCGCTCCGACTCAAGCCGCTGAAGGCCTTCGCGAATCGGGATGAAGCTGACGCCGTGCTCGGCTGCGAGCCGACTGAGAATCAATCGTGACCCGGGGGGATAGACGCCGGAGAGGATCTTCTCCCTCACGGCCGCCTGAACCCGATCGACGCTGGACGCGGCTCTCGCCGCACCGTCCGATGAGGGCCCGGCGGGGCGCGAGATACGTGGCGGTTCGGGGCCTGTGCTCATTCCATGTGGTCCAAGAATTGACGTGTCCGCGAGTGCTCCGGCGAGGTGAAGAAGGTGCTCGGATCAGCACGCTCTACCACGGAGCCCTCGTCCATCATCAGCATCTCATTGGCGATCCCGCGGGCGAACTCAAGCTCGTGGGTAACGACGATCATTGTCATCCCGGAGGCGGCGAGCTCCTCGATCACGTCCAGCACCTCCCGGACCAGCTCCGGGTCGAGCGCCGAGGTGGGCTCGTCGAAGAGCAGCACCTTCGGCTCCATCACCAATGCCCGGGCAATGGCGACTCGCTGCTGCTGTCCGCCCGACAGCTCGGACGGGAACGCGTGGGAGCGCTCCGCCAGGCCAACGCGCTGCAGCATCTGCCGCGCGCGTTCCTGGGCTTCGTCACGAGGCAGCTTCCTGACCGTGGTCAGGCCGACCAGGACGTTGTCCTCCGCGCGAAGGTGCGGGAACAGGTTGAAGCGCTGGAAGACCATCCCGATGTTCGCTCGGTCACGGGCGAGTTCGCGCTCGCGAGCGAACGAGAGGCGGTGGTGCGTCTCCCCGATCGGCTCGCCCTCGAGCCGGATCCGGCCCCCATCCGGGATCTCCAGCAGGGCCAGGCATCGCAGCAGCGTGCTCTTGCCCGAGCCGGATGGACCGATGATCGCCTTGACCTCGCCGCGAGCGAGGCCAACGCTCACCTCGTCGACCACCGACTGACCTTCGTATACCTTCGAGATGCCCTCGGCCTCGAGCACCGGAGGCCCGCTCGCGTTCATCCAGCCCCCTCGGTACGCACCCGCGGCAGCCCCCAACGGCGCACACGGGTTCTCCACTCGTAACGTCGCTCGAGCTGCATCTGCCCGACCATCAGCACGCTGACGATGACCAGATAGTAGGTCGCGGCCGCGGCGTAGAACTCGGCGTAGCGAAAGGTCGCCGCGATGTTCTGTTGGGCCACGGTGAGCAACTCCTGCAGCGAGATCACGGACGTGAGGCTGGTGAACTTGAGCATCGTGATCAGCTCGTTTCCGCTCGGGGGGATGGCGATCCTGATCACCTGCGGCAGCACGATCTTTCGCATCGACTGAAACGGGGTCATCCCGAGCGCCTTGGCCGCGAGGCGTTGCTCTGGGTCAACCGAAAGCAGGGCCGAGCGGAAGATCTCGGCCATGTAGGCCGCTTCGGCGAGCGACAGCCCGATGAAGCCGGCGATGAACGGCGTGAACCACTCCTCCGTCAACGCCGGAATCAACTGAGGCAGCGCGTTCCAGATCAAGAGCAGCCACAGCAGCGTCGGTATCGCACGGAAGATCCAGACGTAGACGCCAGACGCGGCACGCAGCGGAAATCCCCGGCTGTTTCGCATCAGCGCCAGCAGGAAGCCGAGGATGGTCGCGGCTGCCTGTGACGCGAGCGCGAGCGTGATCGTCAGGAACGCCCCGTGGAGGAACTCGCTCGAGGTAAGCGCGTCCCAGTAGAGCCCGGAATCGAACGTCATCGTCTAGATGGCGCGACGTTGCCGCCCGCGCTCGCTGCCACTCCTCAGCCGCCGGCCTCGATCGGCTTGTCGACGGCGATCCCCTCTACCGGCATCGCATTGTCCTCCGCGATCTGAGTGAGCTGGCCGCTGTCCTCGAGCTCCACTAGCGCGTCGTAGAGCTTGTCGCCCAACTCCGCGTTGCTGGGCGGGTAGTAGACGCCGAATGTCTCGGCGTCAGGGAACGTGTAGGCGACCTCGAACTGGCCTGGCTGCGCAGCTTCCCTCGCCGCGGCGTCAATGTCCTGGGTGATGACCGCGTCGGCGCGGCCGACCGCGAGCTGTTGGATCGCCTCGTTGAACTTGTCGTAGCCCTGGACATTCGACGGCTCGAGCCCGTTGGCCTCGTTCTCGTCGGAGATCCGCTGCGCCTCCTTGAGCAGGTTGCTTCCGTTCTGGGATGCGACGACCTTGCCGGCCAGGTCCTCGGGTGAGCTGATCCCAGCGGGATTGCCCGCCTGCACGAGGATGATCGATGCCGTCTCCTGGTAGGGCACGGCGCTGAAGGTCTTGGTCCGCTCCGGGTCGAGGAAGAGGCCCGACCACGCGACGTCGCAGCGCCCGGCATCGAGCGCCGGCAGGATGCCGCTGAACGCCGTCTCCTGGAACGACGCCTCCACGCCCCACATCTCGGCCACCGCCTCGGCGCTGTCGATGTCGAAACCGACGAACTCACCGTTCTCGTCGAAGCTCTCGAGCGGCGGATACGAGGGATCGGTGCAGACCGTGAACTCGCCCTCACGCACGAGCTCCGTTGGCGCCGCGGAGGTTTGGGCCGGAGCCGCGGAGTCCTCCGAGGAATCGTCATCGTCGCCGCATCCGGCGAATGCGATCAAGGCCGCAGAACCAGCCGTCGCGAAGAGGCCGCGAACCAGGGTGACATTCATGAACACGAGCTTCTCCTCTCCCGGTGGACGGGCCCTTCCCGTCCTCGTCAGAACTTTATATGATAAATCTGTCGGGCGCAACGTGCGCACTTTCGGTTTGTCAGCGAGGGGCAGAGGTACTTTATATGATCAATGTCGAACCAGCAGCGCCTCTGCAAGAGGACCGCATCCCCGGCCACATACCGATGAGCGTGGTGCTCGCGACCGGGATCTTCGGCGGCTTCTTCTCTGGACTCCTGGGCATCGGGGGCGGCACGGCGATGGTGCCGATGCTCGTGTTCCTCGGCGGCCTCACCCAGCGGGATGCCCACGCGACGAGCTTGGCCGCGATGATCCTGATCGCAACGGCAGCGGTCGTCGTCTATGGGGATGCCGGCAAGATCAACCTCATTGCGGCGGGTGCGCTTCTCGTCGGCTCGCTTGCCGGTGCGCGAATCGGGGCCGACCTCCTCTCGAAGGCATCCGAGGGGAAGCTAAAGGCGGCATTCGGGACCTTCTTGCTCGTGGCGGCTGTGCTCATGGTCGTCAATCCGTAGCCATGGACCCCGCGTTGGTCATATTCCTGGCGCTGTTCGGTGGTTTGACCGGGATGCTCTCGGCTCTACTAGGCGTCGGCGGGGGCATCTTCATGGTGCCGGCGCTTGCGCTCATCGCCGGATTCGACCAGCAGGAGGCACAGGCAACCTCGCTGCTCGTCATCGTGCCCACTGCCGCCGTTGCGACCTGGACGCTCCGCGCTAACGCCATCGGCGACATCCGACTTGGCAGTCGGCTCGGATTGCTCGGAATCCTCGGCGCCGTTGCCGGGGCGGCTGCCGCGCTGGCGCTCTCCGGCGAGCTCCTGCGCTATGCGTTCGCGCTCCTGCTCGTCGTCGTGGGCGTGCGCCTGTTGATCGATTCCCGGTCCTCGACCGCCCGTCTTCAAACGCCCGAGGCGGGCCACCCGTATCCGGAATGAACCGCGCCGCCGAAGCCGCCACGCCGGGCGACCCAGGCGCGTCTTCGCATTGGGCGATTGCATCCCCGCACGCCCTCTCAACCGAAGCGGGCATCGAGGCCTTTAACGAAGGCGGCAACGCGCTCGACGCGGCGCTTGCGGCCGCGGCGTCGCTGACGGTGACATTGCCAGACAACTGTGCGCTCGGCGGCGATCTGATTGCACTCGTGCGTCAGCCGTCAGGCGAGATCCTCGCCGTGAACGCTTCGGGAACCGCTGCCCGCGGCGTCGACGTCGATCGCCTCCGCCGGGAACACGGTCATGAGATGCCGCGCTTCGGGCCCGAGGCGGTCACCGTGCCCGGTGTGCTCGCGGGCTGGGAGGCGCTGTGGTCGATTGGTGCCCGGCGATCATGGGCGAGCCTGTTTGAAGCGGCGATCGAGCAGGCGCGGGCCGGCGTGCCGACGGCCAGATCCACCGCCTCCGAGCTCGCCCGCGTGGCCGACCGGGCGAGCCGCGATGCCGGCATGCGGGACGTCTTCTTTCCGGCCGGCACGCCGCTCGGTTACGGCGAGCGGCTTCACCAGCCGCAGCTCGCCTCAACGCTGCAGACGCTCGCGACCGAAGGAGCGCGCGAGTTCTATGACGGACAGATCGGCTCGAGCTGGCTCGAGAGCATCCGCGGCGTCGGCTCCAGCCTGCGTGCCGAGGATCTCAGCTCCTACGGCGCCGAGGTGACTGAGCCCCTACGCGCGAGCCACGATCGAGAGGAGATCGTGACTGCGCCGCCCAATTCGCAAGGTGCCCTCTTGCTGATGACACTGCGCATGGTCTCCGGCGACCCGCTCCTCGATCCGCTGTCGACGAGCGCGTCGGAACTCGCGAGAATCTTCGCGCAGGTCGCCGAAGCGCGCACGCGATACCTCGCCGATCCCCGCTTTGCCCCGGTTCCGGTCGATGACCTCGTGTCGGCGAGAGTGCCCACGCCGGCCGCGCCATCGGGCCAGGTACATGGGAGCGGCGACACGGTCGCCGTGGTTGCGGCCGACGACGAGGGCCGAGCCGTGTCGCTGATCCAGAGCGTGTTCGACTCGTTCGGGGCCGGGATTCTCGACCCGCGCACCGGCATCATCGCCCACAACCGCGGCGCGTTCTTCAGCCTCGATCCTGCGTCGCCGAACGTTCTCGCCCCGGGCAAGCGACCGGCTCACACGTTGACGCCGGTCATGTGCGTGGTGGACGGCAGCCTGTGGTTGGTCCTGGGCACGATGGGCGGCTTGGCCCAGACGCAGATCCTCACCCACGTACTCCTGCACCTCCGCCGCGGTCTGAGGCCCGCCGAGGCACTCACCGCGCCGCGGTGGACCGTCGGCGGCATCGAAGCCGGCGGCAGCCAAGCGCAAGTGCAGGCCGAAGGGCGGGTTCCTCCGCATGTGCTCGGCGGCTTGGAGGCTGAAGGCTGGCAAATCGTTCGGCTGCCGGACTTCGCGTTCGTCGCGGGACAGGCGCAAGCCATCGTCCGAGGAAGCGACGGCCGCTACTCGGCCGCCAGCGATCCGCGCAGCGAAGGCTTGGCGATCGTCGGGTAGTGCGCCAAATCACGGGCTTCGCCGGCGCACGCGCCGGCCGGATCCCCGACTGCCACGTCCGACGCCGATCCATAATCAGAGCCGTGACGCCCAAGACGACCTCGGGCGAACGTACCCATTTCCGGGGCGACTCCCTCGAAACGCGGAACAAGATCCGGGCAGCCGCCGCTCGCACGATTGCCCGGCGCGGAATCCGTGGGCTTCGCGTCGAGGAAGTCGCCGCTCCAGCCGGGGTCGCTACCAGCCTCCTCTACTACCACTTCAGAAGCCGCTCGGGTCTGGTCAACGCCGCGTTTGGTTCGTACACGGCGCACGCGCAAACCTCGCCCCACACCTCGACGCTCGTCAGCTGCGCGCGATAGCGCTCGCTGAGGCGCTGCTGGTTCGCTGGCGTCATCTGAGATTCGCTCAGTTTGTGCCCCGGTGGTACCCGGACAGAAGTAGCGCTTTGCATGGAAAGCCCAACCGACGGAGTGCCCATCCTGTCCCGCGGTGAGGTGAGTGGCCGACGTTGCCCACTCCACATTCGTTGTGCCGCTCGTGGTGGCCGCAGGGGAGGGCGCCTGAGGCGTCGCGGGGCGGTTCGACAACCGGGGTGGCCTGACGGATCGGGTAGAACTGTGATGTGGCGAAGGGACTAGCCTCAGCGCTGCTAGCCGTCGCGATCCTCCTTCCCGGTGGCGCCGACGCCCGCCCGGATCATCTCGATCGGCCGTCGGTGAGCCACGGTGTCGTCGTGGGGGACGTCACCCCACGGTCCGCTGTGCTCTGGGCCCGCGCGGACCGCGGCGGGACGCTGCAGGTCAAGCTGTCCGGGGGGCCGCATCGGCGGATCGAGCGAGTTCGCGTGCGAGCCGCCGACGACTGGACCGGCCAGGTCCGGCTCAGCGGCCTGAGCCCGGGGAGGAGCTACTCGTATCGAGTTCGCTTCGCCCCAGGAGGGCGCGCCGCACGCGGATCCTTCAAGACAGCGCCCGCCGAGAGCAAGGCCACCCCGGTGCGGCTCGCCTTCGGCGGCGACGTGGCGGGGCAGAACGTCTGTCGAGACGCGACGGAGGGCTTCCCGATCCTGGACACGATCCACGCCTGGCGCCCGGACCTCTTCGTCGGGCTGGGCGACATGATCTACGCCGACAACGCGTGCACGCCGACGGGGATGTATGGAAACGCCCAGCTGCCCGGAGACTTCGGGCCGGCCACCGATCTCGCGAGCTTCTGGGCGCACTGGCGATACAACCGTGCAGACCCGGCATCGCAAGGCCTGCTTGCGAACACGAGCTACGTTGGCGTCTGGGACGACCATGAGGTGATCAACGATTTCGGTCCCCTGACCGACGTGGGTACCGCGCCGCCTTATACGCCTGGAGTGCACCTCCTACCGATCGGGCTGCAGGCATTCCTCGATTACACGCCGATTGCAACCGCGCCACGGCTGTACCGGTCCCTGCGCTGGGGGCAACATCTCGAGTTGTTTGTCCTGGATACGCGCAGCTACCGAGACGCCAACTTCGCACTGGACAGTCAGCAGCACCCCAAGACGATGCTTGGCAAGGAGCAGCTCGCCTGGCTCGAGCAGGGGCTCGTTCGCTCGGACGCAACCTGGAAGGTGATCGTCTCGAGCGTGCCGTTGTCGATCCCCACCGGCTTCCCCGTCACCAACGGCCGCGACGGCTGGGCCAATTTCGACCAAGCGACCGGGTTCGAGAACGAACTCCTCAATCTCCTCCGGCTCATGGCGGAGAACGGCGTCGACAACACAGTCTGGATCACGACCGACGTGCACTTCGCGGAGGCGTTTCGCTATCTGCCGTTTCCCGACAGGCCTAACTTCGCGGTTCACGAGATTGCGACGGGCCCGCTCAACGCGGGCATCTTCCCGAACCGTGACGTCGACCCGACGCTGAACCCGCAGGTCCTCTTCTTCCACGGCCCTGGAACTCCCGCCGACGTAACGAACTGGGAACAGGCCAAGGAATGGTTCAACTTCGGAACCCTCGAAGTCGGGGCAAATGGCGACCTGACGACCGAGGTGATCGATACCGCCGGCGAAGCCCTGTTCTCACGCACCTTGGAGCCGACCGACTAGAAGGCCCGGGGGACGAAGGTCCCAAGGGCCTGATTCGGGAAACCGGTCCTCGGCTGGGGACCATGGGTTGCGACCCGCGAACTGCCGGCGCCGAGCGTCACGTCTTCCGCATGACGAAGGGCTCTTTGGACTTTCGTCCTCCGGGCCCTTCCGATGACGGGGCGGGATTTGAACCCGCGACCTCCGGATTATGAGATCCCTCGAGGCGGGTCTATCCGCTGCTGTGACCTCCTCTCAGGCACGTTGAGGTCATCTCAGATCAGCTGAGATTCGCTTACGTTGGTACCACGGCGTGTACCACGAAAGCCTTCGGGTTCTCGACCCTGCCCGAAGCCCTCTCCGCTCACAACCCGGCCGTTCGCGGTTGGAGCTCCCCACGTACGATCCTGGAAATGCCCCGCTCGGTCTCACCGCTTCCGGACTCCGCCGACGTGGTCATCCTCGGTGGCGGTGTGATCGGCACCAGCGCCGCCTTTCACCTGGCCGAGGCGGGGGTCGACGTCGCGCTCGTCGAGCGGGCGCAACTCGGGAGCGGCTCCACGTGCCGAGCGGCCGGCGGCGTGCGCACCCAGTTCTCTGACGCGCTGAACGTCGAGATTGCCAAGCGCAGCCTGGACGCGTTCCGCAACTTCGCCCGGCGGCCCGGGTGGGAGATCGACCTCAAGCAGGTCGGGTACCTGTTTGTCCTCAGCCGTGAGCCCGACGTCGAGAAGTTCGAGCGCAGCGTCGCGCTTCAGAACGAATACGGACTGGCTTCCCGGATGCTCACGGCCGACGAAGTTCGCGAGCTATGCCCATTGGTGCAGGGCGACGATATCCTCGCCGGCGCGTTCTCACCCGGCGACGGCCACGCAACCCCCGAGGGCGTGGTCCAGGGATACGCGTCCGCCGCCCGTGCCCACGGCGCGGAGATCCGCGTCAACTGCGAGGCACTCGACATCGACATCAGCGGCGCCGAGATCACCGAGGTCGTCACCGACCACGGCTCGATCCGGACGAGCACCGTGATCTGCGCCGCCGGCGCCTGGTCGCGAAGCTGCGGCGCCATGGTCGGCTTGGATCTACCGGTCACACCGTTGCGGCGCCAGATCCTGTTCACCGAAGCGATGGACGGCCTCCCCGCCCAGGTCCCCCTGACGATCGACTTCGAGTCGAGCTTCTACTTTCACCGCGAGGGCCCCGGACTATTGATGGGGATGTCCGATTCGCATGAGCAGCCTGGCTTCAGCGTCGAGACAACCGACGACTGGATCCCTGGCCTGATGGAGGTGGTCCGGCGGCGGGCGCCGCGAATCGCCGACGCCGGTATCCGCGGCGGGTGGGCGGGGCTCTACGAGATGACGCCGGACCACAACGCGATCATCGGGGAGGCGACGGGCGTCTCGCGCTTCCTCTACGCGACCGGGTTCTCCGGACACGGATTCCTCCAGGGCCCCGCCGTCGGCGAGATCCTCCGCGACCTGGTCTTGCGTCGCCCGCCGTTCGTCGACATCGAACCGTTGAGCCTGGAGCGCTTCGACACCTCCGCTCTTCGCCCCGAGTACAACATTGTGTAAGCGACATTCATCTTCCGCCCAGGACTCACGGAGGAGCCAATGACAACAACCCAGCCCCAGCACGAGCTGACCGTCTCATCGACCGACGAACTTCGTTCGCGAGCCCGCGGCGCCCTCGAGAACTGCGGCGTCGATCTTTCCTCGCCCGGGACCGGACCGTCGGTCAGGGCGCGCTCGCCGATCACGGGCGAGGCGTTGTTCGATGTACCCGCCGCAGGCCACGCGGAGGTCGAGGCCGCGATCGCCGAGACCGAGCGCGCCTTTCGTGAGTGGCGAGGCGTGCCCGCGCCCGTCCGGGGTGCGTTCGTCAAGCGTCTGGGCGAGCTGCTGGGCGAGCACAAGGCGGACGTCGCCGAGCTGGTCACGATCGAGGCCGGGAAGATCCGCTCGGAGTCTCTCGGCGAGGTGCAGGAGGCCATCGATATCTGCGACTTCGCGGTCGGGTTGTCGCGCCAGCTCGATGGGCGCACGATGCCGTCCGAGCGGCCGGGCCACCGGTTGATGGAGACGTGGCACCCGCTGGGCGTGGTCGGCGTCATCACCGCGTTCAACTTCCCGGCGGCGGTGTGGGCATGGAACGCCGCTGTCGCCTTCGTCTGCGGGGACACCATCGTGTGGAAGCCCTCGCCGATGACCCCACTCACCTCGATGGCGTGCTCGGCCCTGGTGGATCGCGCCGCATCGGAGTGCGGCGCGCCCGAAGCGGTGCAGCGGCTCGTGATCGCTGACGCCCGCGATGGCCAGGCGCTGGTGGACAGCCCCGATGTCGCGCTGGTGAGCGCTACGGGATCGGAGCGCATGGGGGCGGAGGTCGCGCCACGCGTGGCCGCCCGCATGGGGCGAGTGTTGCTCGAGCTCGGCGGCAACAACGCAGCGGTCGTGGCACCCTCGGCGGATCTCGAGCTCGCGCAGCGGGGAATCGTCTTCGCGGCAGCGGGAACCGCCGGCCAGCGCTGCACGACCCTGCGCCGGGTGATCGCACACGACGACGTCGCCGACGAGCTCGTCGCCGCGCTGCGCGACGTGTTCGGCCGACTCCCGATCGGCGACCCCAGTCAGTCCGGGACGTTGGTCGGTCCGCTGATCAATGAGAGGGCGTACCAGGGGATGGTCGCGGCGCTCGAGGAGGCACGGTCCGACGGCGGCGAGCTGATTGTGGGCGGCGGCCGGCGTGAGGCTGCGGGCTTCCCGGATGCCTACTACGTCGAGCCCGCGATCCTCCGCATGCCCGCGCAGACTGAGCTGGTGCGCCGCGAGACGTTCGCCCCGATCCTCTACGTGATGGCATACCGGGACTTCGAGGACGCGATCGCGCTCCACAACGGTGTCCCTCAAGGACTGTCGTCCAGCATCTTCACGGGCGATCAACGAGAGGCCGAACGCTTCCTCTCTTCCGAGGGCTCCGACTGCGGGATCGTCAACGTCAACATCGGCACCTCCGGCGCCGAGATCGGCGGCGCGTTCGGCGGTGAGAAGTCCACCGGAGGAGGCCGCGAGTCCGGCTCGGATGCCTGGCGCGCCTACATGCGCCGGGCAACCAACACCGTCAATTACTCAGACGAGCTCCCGCTGGCCCAGGGTGTCGAGTTTGGGTGAGGTCCGAGCCGTCCTGCTGATCCGCCGGGCATAGAGGGCGGTTTGGCGGCAACCGAGACACAGGAGCAAGCGCTCGAGCGTCACTTCCGCGAGCGCGTGGCTGCGCTCAGCAGCACTGGCGCTGGCGGCGTGGAGCTCGATCAGCCAGTCCGCGACGGCACCCGACTGACCGCGCGGATGGCCCTCGCGTTGTTCGACGCGATGGTGGCGAGCAGGAACCTCGACCTGGCCGCGCGCTACCTGCGGAAGGAAGGCTCCGGCGTCTACACGATCGGATCCGCGGGCCACGAGTCAAACGCCACGATCGCAGCGGCGCTCAGACCCACCGATCCAGCGCTCCTCCACTACCGATCGGGCGGGTTCTACTGCGCGCGGGCACAGCAGGTCCCGGGCTCCACCCCGTTACGGGACATCCTCCTCGGCCTGGTCGCCGCCGCGGATGAGCCGATCTCCGGCGGGCGACACAAGGTGTTCGGCAACCACGCGCTCGCGGTGATCCCTCAAACCTCGACGGTCGCGTCGCATGTGCCCCGTGCGATGGGGGTCGGGTTCGCGATTGAACGCGCGCAGCGGATCGGTGTCAGCTCTGAGTGGCCGGCCGACGCGATCACGGTCTGCTCATTCGGCGATGCCTCGCTCAGCCACTCGACTGCCCTGGGAGCGTTGAACGCCGCCGAGTACACCGTGCATCAGGGACTGCGGATGCCGGTGCTGTTCTGCTGCGAGGACAACGGCTTCGGCATCAGCGTCCGCACGCCTCGCGATTGGGTGAGCGAAGCTTGGTCGAATCGGCCGCATCTGCGCTATTTCAGCGCCGAGGGGACGGACATCGCAGGCGCCTACGACGCGGCTCTCGCGGCAGCCGAATACGTGCGCAGCTCGCGCCGCCCGGCGTTTCTGCACTTGCGGTGCGTTCGCTACCTCGGTCATGCTGGCAGCGACGCCGAGATCGGTTATCGCAGCCGTGCCGAGATCGGCGAGGACCTCGAGCGCGATCCCCTCGTCCACGCCGCGCGGCTGCTCGCGGAGGCCGGGATCGCCGAGCCCAACGAGCTGCTCGCGAGGTACGACGCAGTTGCGGCGGACGTGCGGCGCCTGGCGGACGACGCCGCCAATCGACCGCGGCTGTCGAGCGCATCAGAGGTGATGGAGCCGATCGCTCGACGACGGCCCGAGGCGGTCGCCTCGGACGTGAGCCGGGCGGCGAGCCCGGACGCGAGGGCGAGCGCGTTCGGAGAGAAGCTTCCAGAGGAAGCAGGCCCACTGACTTTGGCCGAGTCGATCAATGCGACGTTGGCCGATGCACTCGCTGCCCGGCCGGAGGCACTGGTGTTCGGCGAGGACGTCGGTCGCAAGGGAGGCGTCTACGGCGTTACCCGTGGACTGCAGCGCCGTTTCGGCATCACGCGCGTGTTCGACACGCTTGTCGACGAACAGACGATCCTCGGTGTCGCACTCGGTTGCGGCGTCTCCGGCCTGCTTCCGATTCCCGAGATCCAGTACCTGGCCTACCTGCACAATGCGGAGGATCAGCTTCGGGGCGAGGCCGCGACCTTGCCGTTCTTCTCGAATGGGCAGTACCAGAACCCGATGGTGCTGCGGATCGCCGGATACGGCTACCAGAAGGGCTTCGGCGGCCATTTCCACAACGACGACGCCGTGGCAATCCTCCGAGACATCCCCGGGATCGTCGTGGCGTCGCCAGCACGACCGGACGACGCAGCGGCCCAGCTCCGCGCCTGCCTGGCAGCCGCGTCCGTTGACGGATCGACGTGCGTTTTCCTGGAGCCGATCGCGCTCTACCACACCCGTGATCTGCTTGGCCCGGATGACGGTGGCTGGGTCGCGCCGTATCCCGCACCCGGTGAATGGTCGGCTGCTCATGCCCCAATCGGCTCGGCACGAGTACACGGGGACGGCGGCGACCTGACAATCGTCACATTCGCGAACGGCACGTACATGTCGCTGCGCGTCGCGCAACGACTCGCCGACGATGGGATCGATGCCCGCGTGGTGGACCTACGCTGGCTTGTCCCGCTGCCGGTTGCCGACATCCTCCGAGAGGCCGGAGCGACCGGACATGTGCTGATCGTGGATGAGACGCGCCGGAGCGGCGGGGTCTCCGAGGGCATCGTGGGCGCGCTCGTCGACGCGAACTTCGAGGGGACGATCACGCGGGTGACAAGCGAGGACTCCTTTATCCCATTGGGGGAAGCCGCTGATCACGTCCTACTGCAGGAAGCGGAGATCGAGGCGGCCGCGCGTGCGCTCGTAGGCTCCGTGGACCATCGCCAGCGCTCCGGTCCGGACGGGAGCGTGGCTGCCGGTCGTGCGAGGCAAGACCTCCGGTAGCTACTCACGCACCCGCTAGAACGGCGTTTTACGCCGGAAGAGCCCGAGCGTTCAAGCGACTGGCAGCAGCGGGATGTCGTCGCGCACCTCCGCGTCGGGCTCGCGCGCGAGCATCTGACCTGCCGAGGTGGCGAGGAAGACGTCGAGCGACACGTCTTCCTGGCAGACGAAGCCCGAGTCCGGCAGCGAGCCCTCGGCAAGCAACTCGACCATCCCGACCGCCCCCGCTGCTGTCGTCCACGCGATGGCGGTCCGGGCGGCGCCGGCGACGATCCGCGGGCGGTACAGGCGGACGAACTCCTCGCGGGCCCGGCGTCCGCCGCTGTTTCCGTCGGCCGCCGCGAAGACGATCACCAGATCGTCCCGGACCGGAGGGTAGGCGTCCCCGAGGAGTCGCGCGGCCTCCTCCCGCTGCCGGCCAAGGCCAAGCTCCTGCAGCATGAACCGCATCAGCTGGCGGTGACCGGGATACCGGATCGTCTTGTAGTCGAGGCTGTCGACGCGTCCGGCGAACGTTTCGCACATGGTCCCGAGGCCGCCAGAGGTGGTGAACGCCTCGTAGCGCGCGCCGTCGATTACGATCGTCTCCAGATCCGAGAGCGGCGGCACGGTCACGAGCTCGCCTCCGCGCAGCTGCTCGCAGTCGTTCAGATACTCGTTGACGATCCCGGCAGGAGACCAGTTGCACGCATAGCCGAGCGCATTGTTCGGGCTGCGCGGAAGGGCACCGACGCGCAGCTCGATCCGATCGACGGTCTCAAGGCTGGCCGCAAGCGCACCGCCAACCATGCAGATGAACCCCGGAGCGAGACCGCAGCGCGGAATGAAGATCGTGTTCGAGCTGCGCGCGAGCCGCCTTACGGTACGCGAGGTCGCGACGTCTTCTGACAGATCCAGGTAGTGCACGCCGACGGAATGCGCCGCCGTTGCAGTCACCGCGTTCAGGTAGTAGGGCAGGCATGAGATGACCGCGTCGACGCCCGCGAACAGTTCTTCGAGCGCAGCAGGATCCCTGACGTCCATAACCGACGCGCGCTGACCGCCCGCCCTGCTCCCGTCGGCGTCGACTTCCCGCACCTCGAACCCGCGTTCGACAAGCATGTCGGCGATCAGCCGCCCGACATTGCCAAGGCCGACGACTGCGATCCGATCGACCCGGGAGTGGAGGGCGGGTGACGAATCCATGCCTCGGAGTGACTTCTAGCAGGGCGCACCGTCCGACTGCCGTCCCGGCGTCAGGCGGCCTCACTACCGCGTCTCGGTGGCCACCCGGGGCGCTGTACGAGCCCTCCTCGCTGCGGCACGACAGGGATTCGAAGCCTTTTTTGCTGGGCCTCTCTGGCACCTCGGTGGTACCTCGTCCAGAGCCACAGCGGGACGTCGAAGAGCGAATCCCTGCATCTACAGGGGCTTCGCAAGTCCGCGTACCTCGGCGCGCGGCCCCGCACGGAGTGGCTGGACGCGTCAGTCGACAGCAATGACGATGGCTTCATCCTCACCGGGGCGGCCGTTGGAAGCGATTACCTACCGGAGACGAGCGTGCCCGGCGTCGCCGGCGGCGGGCGACGCCCACGCAGGCTCAACGAAGAGATGCGCCGCAGCCGTAGGCGAGCAGGCAATGGTCGTGCAGTTCGTTCACGCGCGCACGCGAAAGCACACCTAGGCTCAACCGCCGCTCGAACGCGGTCGGCGCCGCATCGCGATGTGGGCCGGCCCATTCGGAACTAGCTGGAGGGTTGCGTGACAGCGCGGTGGGCCTCAGCTCCGAACCGGCTGGCCGATCGCGAGCAGGTTGCCCTCGCTGTCGCGAAACCAGGCGCCACGCTCTCCGATGCCCTTGCTCGGGTAGTTGCCCTCGATGTCGGCGATCCCGTCGACCGTCCCGAGCTCAGGGAGGTCGTATTCCTCGAAGACCACCCCGCGGGCGCGCAGGTCGCGGACGGTTGCCTCGATGTCATCGACCTCCCAGCCCATTTGGGTGTGGTCACCCGATGCTGAGCCCGAGGACTCGAACAGGGCGAACTCGCCAGCGACGCATGTGTAGCGCAGACCGCCCTCACGCTCCTCGACCGGCTCGAGGCCGAGCTTCTCCGCGTAGAACGCCTTCGCTCGCTCGAGGTTCTGTGCAGGAAGGCGAGTGGCGACCCTTCCCTTCTTGAGCATCTCATCGCTCCTTTGCTCTGGGGCCCAGTTCAAGCGACAACGGTAGGAACTTTCGGCCTCCGGCTGGCGCGGGCGACGTCGACGGACTCGTGGTGCGCGGTGTCGCGGATGGCCATCATCGAGCGACCTCGTTGGCCGCTGGCTCTCGTCCTTTCGGCGCGGGCCCGCCGGTTGTGGGCCGCGCCAGCAGGCCGGTCAGGGTGGCGATGTCGGTCAGGATGGCGTCGCCGGCGAAGGCGAGCGAGTCGAGCGAGCGCTTGGCAGCGGACGGGTCTCCGGCTCCGCAGGCGTCGGTGACCACGACCGGAATCAGGCCGAGGTCTGCGCCATGCCGAACGGTGGGCTCGACCCCGACCTCCATCGCGACGCCGACGATCGCGAACGCGGTGACCTGTGCATCGCGCAGCGCAAACCCAAGCGGCGTGCCCTCGAAGGCGGACATCGAGAGCCTGTCGAACACCGCCTCCGACTCTCGCGGGACGAGCTCGGGCACGATCGCGAACCCCGGCGTGTCGCGCAGGAACGGCGAGACGACGTCCTCGACCCGGTCCTTGCCCTGCCACGCCATCCACCTGCGCAGCTGGGAGGTGCCCATCAGCTCGGTGGGCAGCGTCATGTACCGGATGAAGAAAACCCTGACCCCGGCGCGGCGGGCCGCCTCCAGCACCCGCCCCACCCGTTCGGTCAACTGCTGGCCGTCCGCGAGCTGGCCGACGACCCCGACCTGCATGTCGTAGACGACCAGGGCCAGGCGATCGGGGTGGCAGGTGTCCGCCAGGCTGTCGGGGATCGGGAGGTTCCGGTGGTGCTGCATGGCGCCCCTTCGGGTTGGCGGTGACGGGCTAGCTGGCGATGGTAGTCGTGCGGTCGTAGGGCTCGGCGACGTCGACCTCGCTCCGGAACAGGCTCTCGATTGGAAGCGGGACCATGAGCGGGATGAAGAACCACTCGAGGAAGCCGGCCTTGGTCAGCGGGAAGTCGTCGGTGTAGCGCTTGGCATCCTCGACGCTGTCAAGCTCGAACACGATCACCACGCCGGGCTCGTCGGCACGGGCGTAGTTCTCGCGCACGATCCCGGCCTTCCAGAGCCGCCAGACGTTGGCGACCTCCTCGGGGAGATAGGGCTCGATCGTCTCCAGGGTCACCCCCGGCTTGAATCGATCGTAGGCGAAGATCCGCATGGCATCCTCCAATTGTCTGACCGGCGTTGGCATTATGCTGGTCTGAGAGGAAAAGTCAATCCGAGGTGCTGAACGAGCACGACAAGCGACGGTTTGGGGAGCAGGTCGAGCCCGGAGGACGACCCAAGGCACCCGGGCGGCTCGAGCTGCTTCAGCGCTTCATCAACTCCTACAACCCCGACCTTCCGCGGGAGTGGGATCGCATCGGAACCCCGGAAAGGGCCCAGGCTTGGCTGCGACAGAAGCGGCTCGTGTCCCCCGGCGACCGGATCTCCGAGGCGGATGCGGCGCGCCTGCGCGAGCTCCGAGAGGCGATCCGGGCGCTCGCGATCGCGAACCACGGAGACGAACCGGGAGCAGCGGCGGCGGACGTCCTTGGCAAGGCCGCTGGCACGGCTCAGCTCCGGGTCGCCATCGACGACGCTGGGCGAACCGTCCTCGAACCCGCCCGTCGCGGCGTCGATGGTGCCGTGGCGACGCTCCTCGGCATCCTCCACGAGGCGCAGCTCACCGGTCAGTGGTCGCGCCTGAAGGGCTGCCGGCGGTGCGGGTACGCGTTCTTCGACCGCTCGAGGAACCGATCGGCGGCTTGGTGCGCGATGTCGATCTGCGGCAATCGGACGAAGAACCGCGCGTACTACCGGCGCCGTCGTACCTCAACGGGATGAGCACGGTCAAACGGCAGGACGCGCGCTTGTAAGCGCCAACGCTGCGAGACGCTCGGCGTCGACCGTATCCGGCTCCGCGGCGAAGACCGTGAGGATCTGGTCGCCGTCGTCGGGCATCGGCAACGCCTCGTACGTGAGCGTCAGCTCGCCGGCGGTGGGATGAAGGTACGTCTTGGCACCGTGGCGCTTCTCTTCGACGTCGTGTGCGTCCCACCACGCGGAGAATTGGGGGTCGGCGCCGTCGAGCTCAGCTACGAGCGCCCGCAGCCGGTCGTCTTCGGGGTGGCGCGCGGCCGCGTATCGCAGCAGCGCGGCGGTTTGCCGTCCGGCCTCCTCCCAGTTGGCATGAAGCGCTCGCTGCGCCGGGTCTCGGAAGACCATGCGCGCGTAATTGCGGTGGTCGGGGAACGGACCGAGAAGCGCCTCAGCGATCGGGTTCCAGTGCAGGAGGTCGAGGCGGCGGCTGAGCAGCACGGCCGGGGCCCGGTCGAGCGTGTCGATGAGCAGCCGCATGCCTGCTCGCACCGAGGTCCCATCCCCGAGCCCGGCGGTGGGCTCGCTCGCTGCGGCGAGGCGAAAGAGGTGACGGCGCTCAGACGGGTCGAGCAAGAGCGAGCGCGCGAGGGCCTCGACGACGTCCGGCGAGGGACGCTCGATGCGGCCCTGCTCGAGGCGGATCAGGTAATCGACGCTCACGTTGGCGAGATGCGCGAGCTCCTCGCGTCGAAGTCCCTCGACGCGGCGGCGATCGCCCGGCGGGAGGCCGACCATCTCGGGCTCGACGGTGGCGCGGCGCGAGCGCAGGAACCGGCCAAACTCATCCGCGCGCCTCATAGGGCGATTGTCCTCCATATGCGCCGGGTGGTACCGGCGATACCAGGAACGAGCCACACTTGATGAGCGGCCGGAAGCCACCGATGATGGTGGCATGACACAGAGCGATCCCTTCCTCCCAGACGACCCCTCGAATCTCCTCGTCGCCGATCCGGCGCGGCGCGAGCGGGCGGACTTCGACGCAAGCGGCAACCGGCTCGCGGGCCACCTCTACCGCCCCCCTGGCGCCGATCCTGGCGAGGCCACGCCCGGAATCGTCATGTGCGGTCCGATCTCGAGCGTCAAGGAACAGACCCTTCCGCACTACGCCGAGCGCTTCGCCGACGCCGGCTATACGGTGCTCGGGTTCGACCCGAGCGGGTTCGGCGAGAGCGAGGGTGAGCCGCGCTTTCACTACGACCCGTGGGGAGTGATCTCCGATTATGTCGACGCGAGCGCATACCTGATGAGCCGCGACGACATCGCCGCCGACCGGGTCGCGGTCGTCGGCGTCTGCATGGGCGGCGGCTACGCGGTCGGCGCCGCCGCGCGTGAGCGCCGTCTCGTCGCCTGCGCGAGCGTCGCTGGCGGCTACGACGTCGGCGGCACCTTCCAGCAGGCAATGGGGGCCGACGGGTACGCCTCCTATCTGCGCCTCGTGAACGAGGCGCGAGATCGCGAGCGCCAAACCGGTGAGACCGTGTACATCCCGACGATCGCGCACGAGCTCACCGAAGACGAGCCCCTCGCCGCGATGCCCGTGGAGGAGGCCTACAGCTATTACGCGCGCACCTCCCGCGAGGAGGCGCCGAACTGGTCGTGGACGATGACCGCCGCATCGCTTGAGCCCTACCTGACCTTCAACGCGATCTCCCAGGCGGCGCTGGTTGCGCCAACGCCGCTTCTGATCGTGCACGGCACGGGCGACACGACGCTTCCGCCGGAGAAGGCGCAGGCGGCGTTCGACGCGGCGTCAGAGCCGAAGCGGCTGGTCTGGATCGAGACCCACAACCACATCGAGCTGTATGACCAGGACCCCTACGTCAGCGAGGCCGTCGGCCACGTCCTGGGTTGGCTCGGCGAGCTCGGCCTGGAGGGCGAGCGCGCATGAGGCGCGAGGTCGCCGACACGGTGGCCCGCTTTCTGCTCGCTCTCGACGACCATGAGTGGGAGCGAGTCGAGGCGGCACTGGAGGAGACAGTGAGCCGCGACTACACCTCCCTGTTCGGCGGGGGGGCCGAAGCGATCGCGGGTTCGGCCTTGGTTGCCGAGTGGCGAGAGTTGCTCACCGCCCTGGATTCCCATCAGCACTTGACCGGGCCGACTGTCGTCGACATCAACGGCGAGGAGGCGTCCGGCGACGTTCACGTCATCGCCACGCACGTGCTCGAGGGCGACCCTGGCAGCCCATGGGTCGTTGGCGGCACCTATCGATTCGCCCTACGTCGTCGCGAGGAGGGCTGGCGCATCGCCGCGATCAAGCTCGACACGCGTTGGCAAACGGGAAACGCCGCCATCCTCGAGCGCGCGGCCAGCGGCAAGTAGGTGCACGACTACTCCGGCATCGCGGCACGCGAGCGATGATCCTCGTAACCGGCGCGACGGGCAACGTGGGTGCGGAGCTCATAAGTGCGCTCGCCGGGGGGAAGGAGCAGGTGCGCGCGCTGGTTCGCGGCGACTCGGACGGCGCGAAGCTGCCCGCCGGGGTCGATGCGTTCGTCGGCGACCTGAACCGTCCCGAGTCCCTGGCCGGCGCGGTTGAGGGCGTCAGCGCGATTCACCTGCTGAGCGGCTACGAGGGATTGGATCGCTTGCTCGCGGATGCCCGCCGCGCCCGCGTCAAGCGCATCGTCCTGCAGTCGAGCAGCGCGGTCCCGAGCGGTGACATGAGCAACGCAGTCGCCCGGTACCACATCCTCTCCGAGCGCGCGGTCCGCAATTCGGGCCTGGCCTGGACGTTCCTTCAGCCCAACAGCTTCATGTCGAACACACTCCAGTGGATTCCGCAGCTTCGCGCCGGCGACGTGGTCCGCGCACCGTTCGCGGACGTGCCGGTCGCGACGATCGACCCCAATGACGTCGCCGCGGTCTCGGCCCGGGCGCTCACTTCGAGCGATCACGAGGGCCGCAGCTACCGCCTGAGCGGTCCGGACTCGCTGCTTCCCGCCGATCGCGATGAGTCGGAGATTCGCGATACAGTCGAGCGGGTGACCGGGCGGCGCCCGCGCTCGTTCGAGCAGTGGGCGAACGCACATGGCGACGCGTTCCGGTGAGCGAACCGGATCGTCTGGGGTGTTCCGCGCCTACCGGCTTAGCGCGGCGGAGGGGGAGTTGAAGATCTGGCGAGACCACCCGGGGTTTCGCCAGCGCTTCACGGGCCGCTTCG
>Ga0081538_10000109_pt1 | contig 82103 bp, 74 predicted proteins | sample TabmetS5T2R1_FD_71022 | JGI IMG/M metagenome (GOLD analysis project Ga0081538, IMG submission 71022) | Tabebuia heterophylla rhizosphere microbial communities from the University of Puerto Rico - S5T2R1 | ecosystem: Host-associated > Plants > Roots > Rhizosphere ... | reverse complement strand
CGGCTCTACGTCCTCGAGGCGGCGATCGAGGACGTGGACCGGGACCTCGCCGCCGACCCGACACCCGCGGACTACGAGGACGCAGTGGCGTGGCTCCTGGCCGCCGCCCGGCCGGTGGTGGAGCAGCGTCCCTTCGTGGACAAGGCCGTTACTTGACAGAACATGCATTCTGGGCGGCCCGCTCGCCCGTTGGGCTTGCCGGGCCCGCCCAGAATGCACCACCTGCGATCGGCCCCCCGGCGCAGCCGGGGGGCCTCCGCGCTGCCTGCGCCGCAGCCCGCAGCCCGCGCCGCAGCCCAGAATGCACGACCTGCGATCGGCCCGGGTGGAGCCCGGGCCTCCCGCGCTGCCTGCGGCACCCCCGCGGCTGCGGTCACCATCGCCATGGGTGCGGACGTGCTCGGGAAGTCTGGGATCCCCCTTCGATCTGCTGGAAGCTGTCCGCCATGGCTCCTTCGCTGCCCGACTACGACTCGTTGCCGCGGCGTTCCGGTTTGCCGTCCGCTTGGGACTTGTGGCTGCCGGGTGGTGACGTGTTTGGTTGTCTCAACTTGCTTACAGAGGAGCGTGCCGCCGCCGCCGCTCGGTTGGTGCGGCGGGGGGCGGTGTTCCCGCTCAACTGGTCGATGGGACTGCCCGACCCTCCGCTGTTCAACCGGTCCCGGTACCGCCACGAGGTCACGGGGTCCGAAACGAGCACTGGCCATGACGACGTGCTGCACGAATGGAACACGCAGTCGTCGAGTCAGTGGGACGGGTTCCGCCACATCCGCAACCCGCTGGCGCGGCTGGAGCAGCCGGGCACCGGCCATTTCGGTGGCGTCGACGACGGTGATCATGGCATGCACCACTGGGCGCAGCGCGGGATCGTCGGTCGCGGCGTGCTCGCCGACGTCGCCCGCTGGCGCGACGCGCAAGGCCGCCCGATCCGCCACGACGAACCCGATGCCGTGACCGCCACCGAGCTGACGGCGTGCCTGGCCGATCAGGGGACGGAGGTCGCCGAGGGCGACGTGCTGCTCGTGAGGTTCGCCTGGGTCGGTTGGTACGAGGCCCAGCCCCACGGCGTCCGCGACCGGCTCGGAGACCGCTCGATGCTGGTCGCCGTGGGGTTCGAGGCGGGCGAGGACCTGGCGCGCACGCTCTGGAACCTTCACGTCGCCGCAGTGGCCACCGACACTCCCGCATTCGAGGCGTGGCCATTGGGCCGCGGGCTGAGCCGGGACGAGGTCGAGGCCTACCGGACTGAACAGGTCCGCTTGCACGAGATCTTCGCCCACACCGTCCTGCTGCCGATGCTCGGCCTACCACTCGGCGAGCTGTTCGCGCTCGATGCCCTGGCCGCCGACTGCGACGCCGACGGCCACTACGAGTTCATGTTCACGTCCGCCCCCCTCAACCTTCCCAACGGAGTCGCCAGCCCACCCAATGCCCTCGCCATCAAGTGAGCGAGACCGCGCCGCCCACGCCCTGACCGAGTTCGCGGCTCGGACGAGCGAGAGTAAGGCGAAGCGCAGCTTCGGTTCTGTGTCCGGTCCTGGTTGGGTAGTAGCCGACGCTGGACCAGGTTGCGGTTGCAATCATGTGCGCTCGGGTCAGCCTGGGATCCTCAGGAACCTGCACTGGGTGGTCGCCATCCAGCCCACTGCCACGCACTGCGCACAAGGTGCGAGGTCAGGTCACGCCGCCAGTTCCGCGTTGGCGCGCTCGGCGATGGTGGCCAACACCCGACGGGTGGTGGCCAGATCCTGGGCCGGAAGGTCGCCGTACAGGCGGGCGGCGATGTGGGCGATGCCGTGGCGGATGGCCTGGGCCCGGGCGGTGCCTTCGGGCAGGAGCTCCAAGTGCACGGGATCACCCGCGGCTGCGACGAGATCCGCGGCGGTCACCTGGTCGATCGAGGATCGGGCGGTTGTCTCCGGGATCCTGAAACCGGCGGTCAACTGGCCCAGCACCGTGTCACGTTCGACGGGCGACTCGGCGGCCGCGAGGACATTCAGGGTCAGCCACTGGTCGAAGGTCGTCCCGGACTTGGCCAGGAACCTGTCGAACACGGCTCGGATCGCCCTCTCGGTCTGGCCAATGTCCTGGCCCGTCAGCGTGGGAGTGTCGCTCATCGGTCATCTCCTGTCTGTGCTCGGGTTGGGGCATCCAGCAGCGCCCGCAGGTCACGCACTAGGGCTCGGGTCCGGCCGCCCCGCGTGCCGCCCAGCGGCGCCGTCAGCTCCTCTTGCAGGTCGCGGACGATGGCGATCGCCCGCTCGGCGACATCGGTCCCGGCATCGGTGAGGGCCAGGCGGATCGCCCGGCTGTCGTCGGGATCCGCCGTGCGTTGCACGAGGGCGGCCGCCTCGAGCGCCCGGATGAGCTTCGAGACGTAGATGGGCTCGAGCCCGGTGTGATCGGCCAGCCGGCGCTGGCTGGGCCGCTCCCCCGCTCGGACCATCCCATACAGCGACGACAGCATCGAGTATTGGGCGTGCGTGAGCCCCAGCGGCGCCACGGCCCGGTCGACGGCCGCCCGCCACTTCATGGACAGGCGCCAGACGAGGAACCCCGGTGTCGGCATCCACTTCTCGATCATGGAGATATAGTACATGGAAACTATTTCCATGGCTACTAAATTGCCACCCTGACCGCCGGGTCAAGTCCGCACTAGCCTCGCGACCGTGATCGTCGACACCATGGCCGGCAAGGTGCAGGGGCTACCGAAGGACGGCATCTTGCAGTTCCGCGGCATCCCGTACGCCCGGGCCGAGCGCTTCGGGCCCTCCCGCCCCACCGACGGCTGGGTTGGCATCCGGGACGCCACCGCCTTCGGACCGATGGCGCACCAGAACCCGTCGCCCCTGGAGGCCATGCTCGGGGTCCAGGGGCAGGGCGGCGACGAGGACTGCCTGGTCGTCAACGTATACACGCCCGCAGCCGACGACCGCGCGCGCCCGGTGATGGTGTGGATCCACGGCGGGGCCTTCGTGGCGGGCTCGGGCCACGTGCCCTGGTACAACGGCTCCAACCTGGCGCGGCTCTACGACGTGGTGGTGGTGACGCTCAACTATCGCCTCGGCGCCCTCGGCTTCCTGCACCTCGGGCACCTGGAGCCGGCCTTCGCGGGCTCGGGCAGCAACGGCATCGGCGATCAGGTCCAGGCCCTGCACTGGGTGCGCGACAACGTCGCCGCCTTCGGAGGCGACCCGGCGAACGTCACCGTCTTCGGCGAGTCGGCCGGCGGTATGAGCGTCAGCACGTTGCTCGGCACGCCGACGGCCGCCGGCCTGTTCCGGGGCGCCATCGCGCAGAGCGGGGCCGCCTCGCACGCCCACGACACCTCGACGGCCGAGTGGGTGACGGACAGGTTCCTGGCCGCGCTCGGCCTCTCCACCTCCACCGCCGACGCCCTGCTCGCCCTCCCCGCCGAGGAGATCCTGCGCGCGCAGGCGGCGGTCGACGCCGAGGTGCTGGGTGGCGCGGGGCCGGGGATCGGCCGCCTGGCGTTCCAGCCGGTCATGGACGGCACCCGCCTCCCCCGGTCCCCGTTCGATGCCATCCGTGACGGCAGTGCCGCCGGCATCAACCTGGTCATCGGCACCACCGCCGAGGAGTGGAACCTCTTCCAGCTCCAGGCCCGCAGCAACGGCAACGTGACCGACGAGCGCCTGCTGCGCCGCCTGGCGCGGGTGGTCGGCGAGGACCGGGTCGACGACACCCTCGCGGTCTACCGCGACGCCCGCCCCGGCACCGACCTCGACGGACTGTTCTGCGCGGTCATGACCGACTGGGTGTTCCGCATGCCGGCGATCCGCGTGGCCGAGGCCCAGGCCGCCCATGCGCCCCGGGTGTCGATGTACCGGTTCGACTACCGGTCGCACGCCTTCGGCGGGGTCCTGGGCGCCTGCCACGCCATCGACGTGCCCTTCACCTTCGCCAACCTCGATCGACCCGGGGTGGAGCTGATGCTCGGCGGCATCGACGACGACGCCCAGCGCCTGGCGGACCGCACGTCGCGGGCGTGGTCGAGCGCCGCCCGCACCGGCTCGCCCGAGCACGACGAGCTGCCGTGGCCCGCCTACGACGCCGAGCGGCGCGCCACCTGCCTGCTCGACCGCGACGTCACCGTGGTCGACGACCCGGCGGGCGAAGTACGGCAACTGTGGGACGAGTTGACGCCCGCGCCATCCCCTACATACTGAGAGCAGGGAGGAGCAGCCATGTCCGATCGTCGCCCCCACCAGTTCCCCAAGTTCGAGTCGACCGACGAGGCACGCGAACACATGAAGCAGCGCATGGCCGCGGCGTTCCGGCTGTTCGACCGCTTCGGGTTCGACGAGGGCGTCGCCGGCCACCTGACGGGCCGAGATCCCGAGCACCCCGACCTGTTCTGGGTCAACCCCCTGGGGATGAGCTTCGGCCAGATCCGGGCCTCCGACCTCATCCGCGTCAACCGCAAGGGCGAGGTCGTCGACGGCGACTGGCCGGTGAACACAGCCGCATTCGCCATCCACAGCCAGATCCACGAGGCGCGGCCCGACGTCAACGCCGCCGCCCACACGCACTCGCCCTACGGGCGGGCGTTCTCCACGCTCGGCAGGCCGCTCGCACCGCTCACCCAGGACGCCTGCGCCTTCCACGGTGACCACGCGGTGTTCGACGACTACACGGGCGTCGTGCTCGACGTCGAGGAGGGCAAGCGCATCGCCCATACGCTCGGCGACGCCAAGGCGTGCATCCTGCGCAACCACGGCCTACTCACCGTCGGCCAGACCGTCGACGAGGCGGCGTGGTGGTTCATCACCATGGAACGCTCGTGCCACGTGCAGCTGATGGCGGAGGCCGCCGGCGACCCCATCCCGATCGACGAGGAGTGCGCGGCCCTCACCCAGACCCAGGTCGGGACCAGCATCGGCGGCTGGTTCAGCTTCCAGCCCCTCTACGACAAGATCGTGGCCGAGCAACCTGATTGCCTGAACTGACGAGGGGCCTCTCCCCGGGGGGTGCCGTGGCCGGCGTGACGCCGATCGGAACCAAGCTGCACCAACGCCGGCAACAGCTGATCGAGCGCCTGCTGACCGCCCAGAACCGCGGGGACCTCGACGCCGCGCTCGCCTGCTTCACGCAGCCGCGCTACGAGCTCATCGGCAACAACCGCGTGTACGACGGCGCCGACGAGGTCCGCCACTACTACGAGGTCACCCGCGGCTACTTCCCCGACCTGCGGTTCGAGGTGATCGCCCTGCACCATGGCGACGACGCCCTGGTCGGCGAGCTGTGGATGACCGGGACCCACCTCGGCTCGGGCCGCGACTTCGAGGCCACGGGACGTTCTTTCCGCTGCCGCACGGCCGTGATCTTCAGCTTCGACGGTGATCAGCTGATCGGCGCCCGCGTCTACTACGACACCGGCACGATCGCCCGCCAGCTCGCCTGACGCCTACTCGAAACGAGGGCGCAGCGGCAGGCCCGATCGGCCACCGGGCTCACGCGGCACCGACAACGCCTGGTGGATCTGCGTGCGCCCCGACTCGAAGTTGACGGCCGACCCCGCCATGTACAGGCGCCAGACCCGCGCCCGCGGCGCCCCCACCTCCGCGACCGCCTCGTCCCAGTGCTCCTCGAGGTTGGCCACCCACCGCCGCAGCGTGAGGGCGTAGTGCTCGCGCAGCGACTCGACGTGGCGAACCTCGAAGCCGGCGTCCTGGGTGATCGAGATCACTCGGCCGACCTCGTGCAGTTCGCCGTCGGGGAAGACGTAGCGGTTGATGAAGCTCCGGCGCGGCAGCCGCGCCTTCTCGGTGCGGGCGGGGCGGCTGATGCCGTGGTTGAGCAGCCGGCCCTCCGGAGGCACCAGGCGCCGCAGGCACTCGAAGTACTCGGCCAGGCGCGCCTCGCCGACGTGCTCGAACATCCCGATCGAGCTGACGCCGTCGTAGGGACCGTCGGCGACGTCGCGGTAGTCCTGCACCCGGATCTGCACCCGCCCCGACAGCCCCGCCTCGGCCACTCGCTTCTCGGCGTGCTCCGCCTGCTGCCGGGAGATCGTGATGCCGACGGCCTGGACGCCGTGGTGCTGCGCGGCGTGCATGACCATGCCGCCCCAGCCGCAGCCGACGTCCAGCAGCCGCATGCCCGGCCGCAGGCCGAGCTTGCGGCAGATCAGCTCGTACTTGTTGGCCTGCGCCGCCTCGAGCGTGTCGTCCGGGTCGTGCCAGACCGCGCACGAGTAGGTGAGGCTGGGACCGAGCACGAGCCGGTAGAAGGTGTTGGACACGTCGTAGTGATGGCTGATGGCGGCCGCGTCCCGGGCCTTGCTGTGGCGCCGTCCCCGGAGGCGCACCTCCTCGTCGGGCGGCGGCAGCGGTCGCACCTCGCGCCACCCGCCCAGCTCGCGCACCAGGCGGAGCATCATCTTGGGCTCGAGCTGCACGTCGGGGATGCGATCACGCAGCTCGAGCAGCGCCCAGATCGAGCCCTGCAGCTCCAGGTCGCCGGACACGTACGCCCGCGCCAGGCCCAGTTCCCCCGGCGCGGTCACGATCCGCCGCAGGGCGTCGGGCGACCGGATGACGATGGTCGCCGGGGCGTCCACCGGCCCGGACCGACTGCCGTCGTACGCCTCGACCGCGATGGGCAGCCCGCCTCCCAGCACGTCGTCGACCAACGCTGCCAAGGCCATCGCGCCACCCCTTGTGTCGTGGTTCCAACCAGGCTACGCGGCGGTGGTCCACCGTTCACCTGGCCCTACCCGGAGGCGACGCCAGGCAATCCCTCGGCGGCGTTCGCTAGGGCGTGGGCCGTTTGTAGAACGGCAGCGCCGCCACCCTGGCGGGCACCTCTTTGCCGCGCACGTCGATGGCGACGTCCGACCCCTCCCCCACGTCGGGGGGCAGGAACGCCAGCGCGATGCCTCGGTCGAGGGTGGGCGAGTAGTTGCCGCTCGTCACCCGACCGATCGCCTCGCCGGCGGACGTCACCGTCTGCTCGGCCCTCGGCGGGCGCCGCCCTTCGACGTCCAGGCCCCGCAGCCTGCGCTCGACGCCCCTATCGCGCTCGACGGCGAGGGCCTTGTGCCCCCGGAACTCGCCCTTGTCCCACGACACCACCCAGCCGAGTCCGGCCTGCAGGGGCGTGATCCCGGGCCCGAGCTCGTGGCCGTGGAGCGGCAGCCCGGCCTCGAGCCGCAGCGTGTCGCGCGCCCCCAGCCCGGCCGGGGTGACGCCCGCGTCCAGGACGGCGTCCCACACGAGCGCGGCGTGGTCGGCATCGACGGCCAGCTCGACGCCGTCCTCTCCCGTGTACCCGGTGCCGGCCACGACGCTTGGCCTCCCGAGGACGTCGACCTCGGCGACCCGGAATCGCCCGACCGCGGCCGCCTCCGGGGCCACCGTCGCCAGCCGCTCCCGGGCGCCCGGGCCCTGGACGGCGATGATGGCCCGGCCTGCGGTCACGTCGTCGCCGCCCAGCGCCGTCAGCACGCGCTCGGTGTTGGAGGCGTTGGGCATCACGTCGAACCGGTCGTCGCTGACCCACCAGACGATGATGTCGTCGAGGACCGATGCGTCCGTCTCGTCGAGCAGGTGGGTGTACTGGGCTCGCCCCGGGGCGACCTTGCCGAGGTCGTTGGTGAGCGCCGCCTGTAACCGCTCGAACGCGGCGGGCCCGGTGACGCGCACGGTGCCGAGGTGGCTGACGTCGAACGCCGCCGCGTCGCTGCGGCACGCCCGGTGCTCCGCCAGCGTGCCGGTCGGATAGTGGATGGGCATGTCCCATCCACCGAAGGGCACCATCTTGCCGCCGCGGGCCCGGTGGCGCGCGTCCAGTGGCGAGGTTCGCAGGCTCACCCCTGGTTCAGCGCTGGCCGTCGGCGGTCCGGTGGCGTCCGCCCACGGCGGACCCGTCATTTGGGGAGGACGGCGCTTCCTCCCGATCGGCCGGAAACAGCTCGACGATCGCAGCGTCGACCTGTTCCTTGACGCCGTCCAGGGCCAACAGGTTGAGCACCCCTTGCCCCTGGTAGCGGTTGACGACGTCGATGAGCTCGTAGTTCTCGCGGACCAGCACGGCACTGGTGCCGGCGATCACGAGCTTGGCCGTCGACACGTCCTCGCCGAGCTGGTCGCGCAGGTACGTGAACCCCTCGCGGATCGACTCCAGCTTGATGCCGTTGTCGAGCAGGGTCTTCACGAGCTTGAGCTCCAGGAGGTTGCGGTAGCTGTAGCGCCGCCGGCTGCCGCTGCCGTGGGCGTCGGCGACCGACGGCCTGATCAGGTCGGTGCGTGCCCAGTAGTCGAGCTGCCGGTAACTGATGCCGACGATGTCGGCCGCTCGCTTGCCGCTGTACCCCTCGACGGACGCGTGCGAGGTCGTAGTCACGACGATGCTCCTACTTGTTGCCGCGGGCGTGACATCAGCGGAATTACGCCGGTGTCACGGGCACGGAGGGTACGGCCCGGCGGCGGCGGGGTCAACGGCCGGGGCTACAGCGCGAAGTCTTCGGGGTTCACGTGGTCGATGAAGTCCCGGAACTGCTCGACGACCTGCTCCGCCTCCTCCTCGTCGGGCTGCTCGACGCGGCCGGCCTCCTCGAGCACGTCCTCCTCGACGAAGATGGGCGAGCCGATGCGGATCGCGAGGGCGATCGCGTCGGATGGCCGGCTCGATACCGTGCGCACCTCGCCCTGCGCGCTGAGGATGATCTCGGCGAAGAACGTGCCTTCGCGGAGCTCGGTCACGGTGATGCGCTCCACCTGCGCACCCACCTCGTCGAGCAGGTTCTTCATGAGGTCGTGCGTCATCGGGCGGGGGGTCTCGATGTTCTGCATGGTCAGGGCGATCGCCTGCGCCTCGGGGACCCCGATGAAGATGGGCAGGACCCGGCGCTGCCCTGCCACCTCGCGCAGGATGACCACCGGCGTGCGCGTTGGACGCTCTGGCGCCTCGACGCTCACGAGTTCCATCTCGACGGTCATCGACCGCCACCCTACTCCTCGGCCGCCGGAATTCGGCGCCCCTCGGGATCCCTCAGCCGGGCCGCGCCACGTCCCGCAGCTCGCGGGACAGCAGCACGCCCCGCATCTGCTGGCCGAGCCGCACCAGCTCGGCGATGGTCTCCCGGGCCCTCTGCCGGGCCTCGGGATTCCGCTGCTTCAGCAGGGGTAGGACGATCTGCTCGAACAGCCCCGCCTCTCGGTCCACCGCCACCTTGTAGCTGCGCATGTGCCGCGCCTCGATGCCGTGCTGGAGGAAACCGGCCGCCGTCTGGGCGATGACCAGGGCGTCCGCGTCGTAGTACGCCGAATCCCCCACGGCGAAGCTCTCGATCAGCCCGTAGCGCTCCAGGTCACGGAGGTCGCGCATCGCCAGCCCGCTGTGCTGCGCCAACTCCTCGGCGGTGAGGCTCACCGAACCGGCCGGGGCCGACGCCGGCGCGCTCCGGCGGGGACTCCGGTCGGTGTCGGCCGACGGTTCGGATGCGCTCGAGGGCGTGGGCGCGCGCTCCGCCGAGGGGGCCGGGGCCGCCGGTCGTTGGTCCCGCCCCGGGGCCGCCGAACCGGCGGCCGGACCGGACCCGCCCGGCGGGGCGGCGGACGGCCGGGGCGCCGCCAGCGGCAGTGGGTCGGCGGCGGGGCGGGCCGCCCCCGGACGCTCGTCGAGGGCGACGGCCGTAGCGGCCGATCGCTCCGATCCCGGCCCGGACCCACCCTGGGCCGCCGCCGCCGCCACGCCGTTGTTCGGCGACTTCGACGCCACCGCCCTCGACGGAGGCACGGCCTCGTCGAGCCGGTCCTTGATCACCTTGAGGGGTAGGTAGTGGTCCTTCTGCTGGCGCAGGATCCACCGCAACCTGTCGATGTCGGCCTCGTAGAACTTGCGGTAGCCGGATGGGGTGCGCTCCGGGTCGAGCAAGCCCTGACTCTCGAGGAACCGGATCTTCGAGATGGTGACGTCCGGGAACTCCCCCTGCAGCAACGAGAGGACCTCGCCGATCGACAGGTGGGAGCGATCAGACGGAGCACGGGTCACGGTGCATCTCCCCTCCCGGTGAGGAACACGAGTTTGAACGTTCCGATCTGCAGCTCGTCGCCGTCGGTCAACGGCGCAGACTCGACTCGCTCGCGATTGAGGTAGGTCCCGTTCAGCGATCCCACGTCGCGCACCACATAGCGCCCGCCCTCGCGGACGATCTCGGCGTGGCGTCGCGACACGGTGATGTCGTCGAGGAAGATGTCGCTCTCGGGGTGGCGCCCGGCCCGCACGATGTCGGCATCGAGCGCGAAGCGTGAGCCGACGTTGGGGCCCCGCTTCACCACCAGGAGGCCGACACCGGCCGGCAGCTCGCCGGCCTCGACCGCCAAGTCGTCGTAACCCTCGGCCGCCTCGGGCACGAACGTCGCCGTCGTCGGATCCTCGCGCAGGGCCAGGGGCGCCCCGCACGAGGAACAGAAGTTGGAGCCCGCCGGGTTGCGGTGGCCGCACTGGTTGCAGAAGACATCGTCGGCCACCGACCTCACTCCTCGATCAACGCCCGATAACCCTCGGCGTCGAGCAGCTCGTCGAGCTGCGCGGGATCGGCGGGCTCGATGATGCAGATCCACCCCTCGCCGTACGGGTCGTCGTTGAGCCTCTCGGGGCTGTCGGCCAGGTCGGCGTTGACCTCGGCGATCACGCCGGACACCGGTGCGTAGATCTCGGACACCGACTTGGTCGACTCGACCTCGCTGAAGCTGGCGCCGCGCTCGACCTTGGTGCCGACCTCGGGAACCTCCACGAACACGACATCGCCGAGCGCATCCTGCGCGTAGTCGGTGATGCCGATGCGCACCCTCCCCTCCTCGACACGGGCCCACTCGTGATCGGTCGAGTAGCGGAGGTCGGAGGGGATGTCCATGGGCGCCCACGCTAGTCAACCGCGTCAACCCTCGACGGAGGGTTGAGACTTGCTGCTTCCGGCCCTGGTCAGCGTCCTGTGGGGCCCCATAGGCGCCCGTCAGCGCAGCAGTTGGCGGATCCGCCGGGCGTATTCCTGGGCCAGGCGGCGGGCGGCGGCGTCGGTCTCTCCCTCGGCCCAGATGTGGGTGATCGGCTCCTCAGGGTCGGGCAGCGCCAGCGCCCACCCCCCTTCGTGGTGGACCTTGACGCCGTCGACGAGGACGACCTCCCGGTCCTTCGACAGCTCCACCAGCGAGCGCATGACGGTGCCCTTCTGCTCCCAGGGCGTCACCACGGCCTCGTGGACGATGTGCACCGCCGGTAGGCCGCTCACCACCTTCGACAGCGGCACGTCGTCGAGCGCCAGCAGCTCCAGCAGCTTGACCATGGCCGCCGCCCCGTCGAAGGCCGGCAGGAAGTCGGGCAGGATGAAGCCGCCGTCGGTGCTGGCGGCGAAGCCCACACCGGGCCGCGACGCCGCGTCCATGAGGGCGGGGTTGGACAGCTTGGTGCGCTGCACCTCGACCCCGCGGTCGTCCGCCAGGCGGTCGGCGTGGCTGGTCGCCGACAGCGGCAAGGCGATGCGTTGCTTGCCCAGATGCCCGGCCACCAGGGTCACGTAGGCCAGCAGTGCCTGGTCGTCGGACAACACGTGGCCGGTGTCGTCCACCAGGGACAGGTGCTCGCCGTCGGGGTCGAGCACTGCGCCGAGCGCCGCGCCCGAGGCCCGCACCAGCCTGGCCACGCTGGCGGCGTGCTCGTGGCGGTCCCAGCCGATGATCCCCCGGGTGGAGGCGAACGGGTTGACCGCCAGCACGTCGGCTTCGAGCTTCGAGAGGATGTTGGGCATCACGAACGAGGTCGACCCGTAGGAGTAGTCGACCACCACCTTGAACCCCGACCCGGCGATGCGCTCGATGTCGACGCAGGATTCCAGCGCCGTGCTGTAGAGCTCGAGGTGGCGGGGCGGGAACTCGATGTCGCCGATCTCGCCCGGGAACACGCGGCGAAAGTCCTCGCGCAAGAACAGGCGCTCGATCCGGCGCTGGGCCGTCTCCACGATGTCGGCGCCCTTGCTGTCGAAGAAGCGGATCACCACCGACTGGGGGTCGTCCTCCACCAACCGGATGGTGACCCCGGCGTCGGACTCGGGGCGGGACACCGCGAACCGCGTCACCGGGACCGACGCCACCTCGAGGTCGCGCACGTTGCCGCCGGCGGCGTTGATGCCCGCCATCATGGCCCGCTTGAGCATGCGGGCCGAGCGGCTGGAGTCGCGGGACGTGATGACGGTGGCGTCCTTCTTGAGGGAGGTGGCGAAGGCCATGGCCACCCGGGTCGCCAACTCGGGGGTGATGTCGACGTTGGCCAGACCGGCGACGCCCAGGCTGCCGAACAGGCTGCGGGAGCCGCGGGACTCCCACACGATCGAGGAGTTGATGACGGCGCCACCCTCGACCGTCTTGAACGGGTACACCTTGACCCCGGCGCCGAGCACGGCCTGTTCGCCGATGAAGCACTCGTCGCCGAGCACCACGCCTTCCTCGCCCCGCACGCCGTTGCGGAGGTCGCAGGCCCGGCCCACCGTCGTGCCCCGAAGGCGGACGCCCTCGCCGATGTAGGTGTTGTCGTGGATCACGGCCCGCTGGAGGTCGGCCCCGGCCCGCACCCGCACGTTGGTCCCGAGGACGGTGTACTCACCCAGGCGGGCGTTGCCTTCGAGCCGGCAGTAGTCGCCGATGATGGCCGGTCCCTCGATGCTGGCGTCGGGGTGGATGTCGGCACCCTCCCCGACAAACACGCCGTCGGAGATCTCGAACCCCGGGATCTCGAGGTCGACCTTGCCGTCGAGCACGTCCTTGTGGGCGCGGACGTACGCATCGGGCGTGCCCACGTCCTCCCAGTAGCCCTCGAGCACCGCCCCGTACAGCGGCTTGTCCGCCTCCAGCAGCGCCGGGAACACATCGGACGAGAAGTCCACCTGCTGGCCGTCGGCGATCCAGTCGAAGATCTCGGGCTCCAGCACGAATATGCCGGTGTTGATGGTGTCGCTGAACACCTGGCCCCACGTGGGCTTCTCGAGGAAGCGCTCGACGGAGCCGTCGTCGCGGGTGATGACGATCCCGAACTCCAGGGGATCGTCGACGGGGCTGAGGCCGATGGTGGCCATGGCGTTCCGCTCCTCGTGGAAGCGCACGATGGCACCGAGATCGATGTCGGTGAGTACGTCGCCCGAGATGACGAGGAACCGGTCGTCGAGCTCGTCGCGGGCATTCCGGACCGACCCTGCGGTCCCCAGGGGCGTCTCCTCGGTCGCATAGACCATGCGCACGCCGAGCTCGGAGCCGTCACCGAAGTAGTTGCGTATGTGGTTGCCCATGAACGCGACGGTCACGACGATCTCCTCGAAGCCGTGCCGGCGCAGCAGGCGGACGATGTGCTCCATCATCGGCGCGTTGGCGATGGGCAACATCGGCTTGGGCGAGTTGGACGTGAGCGGGCGCAGCCGAGTCCCCTCGCCGCCGGCCATGATCACGGCCTTCATGTACCCGACGGTACCGCCCGGCCCTCCCTGAGCGCGCGCCGGGCGATGGGCACGTAGAGCACGGCCGCGTAGAGGCTGAGCGCCAAGGCCGGGATCCCGGCGATCCAGGCCAGCACGCCGGCGGTATCGGCCCACGACAGGTCCGAGCGGCTGGCGAGGAACAGCGGGAAGGCGATCATCAGCCCGAACGTCCCGGCCTTGCCGAACCAGGTCACGTCGATGCGCCGGGCGCCGAGCGCGGCGAGCACGAGCGTGGCGCCGCCCACCAGGGTCTCCCGTGCCACCACGATCACCCCGAACCAGGTGGGGACCGAGCCGTCGATCAGGATGCCGCCGGCGCCGACGATGAACAGGAGCCGGTCCGCAACCGGGTCGAGGATCTTGCCGAGCTCCGACACCTGGCCCAGGTGCCGCGCGAGGTAGCCGTCGACCCAGTCGGTGATGCCCAGGACGGCCAGGAGCGCCGCCGCGGCGGTGCGGTCCTCCTTGCCGAACAGGAGCCACAGGAACACGGGGAGGCACGCCAGGCGGGCGAGCGTGACCAGGTTCGGCAGCGTCAGCACCTGGCGTGCCAAGCCGCTGGTCATCGCATCGTCGGCCGTGCCCTCCATGTGGCCGGAAAGCCTAGGTGGGTGCGTCGCGCCCTACTGTCCGGCCCGACCCCCACCCGCCGCCCCTGATGGCATCGGTCTGCGACCGACTCGTACTGTCCTCGACATGGCGACGCTGTTCACCAAGATCATCGAGGGCGAGATCCCGGGCCGGTTCGTGTGGCGCGACGAGCGGGCGGTCGTCTTCCTCACCATCGCCCCGATCACGCCCGGGCACGTGCTGGTGGTGTCCGTCGAGGAGGTCGACCACTGGATCGACCTCGACCCCGAGCTGGCGGCGCACCTGATGCGGGTGGCCAGGGAGGTCGGGCAGGCGCAGATGCGGGTGTTCGCGCCCCGCCGCATCGGCATGATCATCGCCGGGCTCGAGGTCCCGCATTGCCACCTCCACCTGGTGCCCATCAACGTCGAGGCCGAGCTGTCGTTCAGCCGCGCCGACCACGATCCCGATCCCGCGGCGCTGGACGACGCCGCCGACCGCCTGCGGGACGCCCTCCGGGACCTGGGCCACGGCGAGCGGGTCGACGCCGCGGCCGGCAGCCGGACCTGACGGACTTCCCGGTACCGGCGTCCCGAAGCGCCGCCAACCGGCACATCCGAACGCCGGAAACGGTTTCGGCGTCGGCGCGCCAGCCTCGCGTCAGTTGAGCTTGGCGCGCATCGCGGTGGCCGCGATGCGGTCGCGGACGCCCCCGAGGCCCTCCTCGGCGATGGCGTCCAGCTCCTGCGCTGCGGAATCGAACCGGCCGTTGGCGGCCAGCATCGCGGCCAGCTGGCGCCGGTCGGTGACCGTGGTGCCTGGCACCAGCACCCGCAGGCACTGCGCCCACAGCGCCCCGGCGCGGTCGCCGCGACCGACGAACGATCGCTGCAGGTTGGTGAGCATCCTGGCCATGATCGCCCGCTGCCCGACGGGATCGAGGAAGCGGGGCTCGAACCGGGCCTTGGCGCCGTGGAGCTTGGCGAACAGCGTCTCGCAGCCGGCACGGTCGAGCTGGACGCGGTGGAACGGGTCCACGAAGACGTCGTGGTCCTTGGCGTCACGCACGAGGAAGTGTCCGGGCATGCCCACCCCTTGGAGCGGTATGTCGAGCCGGCGACCCACCTCGAGCATCACGATGGACAGCGAGATGGGGATCCCGAGGCGCCGATCGAGCACGACGTCGAGCAACGAGTTGCGGGGGCTGCTGTAGTCGTCGGTGTCGCCCCGGAAGCCCAGCGTCCCGCACAGGTGTGCGGTGAGGGCGTCGACGTCGGAGCCCGGACAGGTCTCGGCCAGCTCGTCGAGCCGTTGGAGCTGGGCATCGACATCGAGGTCGCGGCGGGCGTGGGCGGCGATCAGCAAGGCCCCCAGATCGAGCTGGCATCGCTCCTCCGGACCGCGCACGAGCTCGGCGAACCGGTCGGTGATGTCCACTTCGAATCAGGCTACCGGCGGCCGCGGCGAGTCCCGCCCCGGGATGTGTCCCCGGTCACGAGGCAGCTACCGTGCCGGGCCATGTTTCCCGGCGCCCACACAGACACCACCCCCGACAAGCCGGCCCTGGTAATGGCCGGCTCGGGTCGGGTCATCACCTACCGCGAGCTCGACGCCGAGGCCAACCGGGTGTCGCACCTGTTCCGGTCGCTGGGCCTCCGCCCCGGCGATCACGTGGTGTTCTGCCTCGAGAACCACCCGAGGTTCCACGCGCTGGCCTGGGGTGCGTACTACGCCGGCCTCTACTACACGGCGATGAGCTCGCGGCTGACGACCGACGAGATGGCCTACATCATCGACGACTGCGGCGCACAGGCCTTCGTCACCTCCGCCTACAAGGCCGACCAGGCCGCCGAACTGGTGGGTGCGCTGGCCGACGGCGTGAAGCCGTTCATGATGGATGGCGCCATCGACGGCTACGAGCCCTACGAGGAGGCCATCGCCGCGCAACCGGACACCCCACTGGCCGAGGAACGGACCGAGGGGCGGGACATGCTCTACTCGTCGGGCACGACCGGCCGCCCCAAGGGCATCGAGGCCCCGCTGTCGGGTGCCCCCGTCGGCAGCGCCGACCCCGTCCACCTGCTGCTGGCGGCCCTCTACGGCGCCACCGCCGACACGGTGTACCTCTCCCCCGCCCCGCTCTACCACTCGGCGCCGCTCCGCTTCACCATGGCGGTCCACCGGCTGGGCGGCACGGCCGTGGTTATGGAGCACTTCGACCCGGCCGAGGCCCTGGCGCTGATCGAGCGCTACCGGGTGACGCACAGCCAGTGGGTGCCGACCATGTTCATCCGCATGCTCAAGCTGCCGGCCGACGTGCGCGAGCGGCACGACCTGTCGTCGCTCCAGGTCGCCGTCCACGCCGCCGCGCCCTGCCCCGTCGCCGTCAAGGAGCAGATGATCGAGTGGTGGGGACCGATCCTCTACGAGTACTACGCCGGCACCGAGGGCAACGGCTTCGTCTGCTGCAACAGCGAGGAGTGGTTGGCCCACCGGGGCACGGTGGGCCGATCGCTCGTCGGCGAGGTGCACATCCTCGACGAGGAGGGCAACGAGGTGCCCATGGGTGAGCCGGGCACCATCTACTTCGGCGGCGGCGCCGAGTTCACCTACCACAACGATCCCGACAAGACGGCGGCCGCGCACGATCCCGGTGGCCACGGGTGGACCACGCTCGGCGACGTCGGCTACGTGGACGACGACGGGTTCCTGTACCTGACCGACCGCAAGGCCCACATGATCATCACCGGCGGCGTGAACGTGTACCCGCAGGAGGCCGAGAACGTCCTGGCCATGCACCCCAAGGTGGCCGACGTGGCGGTGTTCGGGATCCCCCACGACGAGTTCGGGGAGGAGGTCAAGGCGGTGGTGGAGCCGCTGTCGATGGACGACGCCGGCCCCGAGCTCGAGCGCGAGCTCGTCGCGTACTGCCGGGAGCACCTGGCGGACGTCAAGTGCCCCCGGACCGTTGACTTCCGCGCCGAGCTGCCCCGCCATCCCACCGGCAAGCTCTACAAGCGCCTGCTCAAGGACGAGTACTGGAAGGGCCACGAGACCCGCATCATCTGATGTTTCGCCTCGCAACCGGAGGTTGCTCGGCGAGACTGTGGTCGCCGCCTGTCGGCGGCGTCGATCTCCTGTCGCTCGAACCGGCGGAGCCGGATCGAGCGACGGTGGGGGGGCTCCGGCGGAGCCTCTGCCCCCCACGCCCCCCGCCACTGTCCTGCCCCATACCCGGTCCGGGGCTACTCGGGCGGGTCGTCTAGCGGCGTGCGGCCACCGAAGCCGTCCTCGGGCCAGTGCCACCACTCGACGGCGTCCTCGCCGGCGAGCCAGCACAGCCAGTACCACCGGCCGCTCGGCGCCCGGGCGGGGAAGTCGATGAGGCCGCGCTCGACGTCGCGCAGGACGATTCCGGCCGTCGCCAGCTCGTCGATGCACGTCTGGATGGGGCCGGGGTCGGCGGGCACCAGCCCGTGCCCGTTCTGGCGGGCCAGCCGTGCCCGGCGGACGGTGTTGCGCCGGTAGTCATCCCAGAGGCCCTGGGCCCGCGCCACCACATCGCTCACCCAGCCCAGCGCCGCATTGGCCTCGTCGACCGTCCACACCCGGCTGGGACCCTTGGGTCCGCCGGGTCCGGGGTCTTTCATGCCTGGATGACGACCAGGCGGTGCTCGGTCATCTCCCGGACCGCGTACCGGGGGCCCTCCCGCGTGTTGCCGCTGTCGCGCACGCCCCCGTAGGGCTGCTGATCGGCCCGCCACGTCGGCACCTCGTTGATCATCACGCCGCCGAAGTCGAGCCGGCGCGCGGCCGCGAGGGCAGCGTCGATCCGGGCGGTGAAGATGGCGGCCTGCAGCCCGTAGCGGGTGTCGTTGGCCAGCGCGAGCGCCTCGTCCAGATCGTCGTACGCCGCCACGCCGACCACCGGGCCGAACACCTCGGTGGCGCACACCTTCATGTCGGGCGTCACCTCGGTGAGGACCGTGGGCCGCAGCACGCCGTCGTCGCCCACGTCGCCGCCGACCGCCACCTTGGCCCCGGCGGCCACGGCGTCGTCGATCCACCCCTTGACCCTCTCGGTGTCGCCGGAGGAGATCAACGCCGACACGTCGGTGGCCTCGTCGAGCGGCGCCCCCACCACCAGCGTCGCCACCTCGTCGGACAGCGCCGCCACGAACTCGTCGTGGATCGAGCGGTGCACGAGCAGCCGCTGCGCCGAGATGCAGGACTGACCGGCGTGGCTGAACCCGGCGATCTTGAGCTTGGCCGCAGCGCCGCGCCAGTCGCCATCGGGCTCGATGATCACCGGACTGTTGTTGCCGAGCTCGAGGTTGACCTTCTTGCGCGGCGCCCGCTCCCGAATGCCCCAGCCCACCTCGGGGGAGCCGGTGAAGGTGATCATGGCCACGTCGTCGTGCGTGACCAGGGGATCGCCCACTGCTCGACCCGACCCGGTCACGACGTTGAGCCAGCCCGGCGGCAGGCCGCACTCGTCGAGCAGCAGGTCCGCCAGGGCCAGCGCCGACAGCGGCGTCTGGCCGGCGGGCTTCAGCACCACGGGGCAGCCGGCGGCGATGGCGGGCGCCACCTTGTGGCTCACGAGGTTGAGGGGGAAGTTGAACGGGCTGATGGCGCCGACCACCCCGACCGGCACCCGCAGGGTGAAGGCGAGCTTGCCGGTCCCGGGAGCGCTGGCGTCGACAGGAACCATCTCGCCCGTGAGGCTGCGGGCCTCGACGGCGCTGAAGCGGAACGTGTCGACGGCCCTGCCGGCCTCGATGCGGGCCGTGCGGATGGGCTTGGCCGCCTCCTGGGCGATGGTACGGGCGAAGTCCTCCTGGCGCTCGGCCAGCAGGACGGCGGCCCGGTCGAGGATCGCGGCCCGCTCGTGCGGGGGCAGGGGCTCTGCCAGCCGAGACCTTGCCGCCGCCACCGCGCGGTCGACATGGGGGGCGCCGCACGAGGGCACCCGAGCGATCTCCGCACCGTCGTATGGCGACGCCACCAGGATCTCGTCGTCGCCGGTCACCCGTTCGTCGCCGATGGGGACTGCGATCAGCTCACTCGTTGCGCCCCGCTCTTGGCCTTCGGCACGGCCGCTCGCGCCGGGCTCGCTTTCTCGTCCTTCGGAACGCTCACTCATCGAATTTGACGCTACCGTCCCCGCCGTCCATGGCTCGCCTCCCCTTCCTCGATTGGCCAGGCCCGCTGGCGTTCGCCCACCAGGGCGCCCACTTCGACGGCGCCGCCGGCGGCGAGAACACCATGGAGTCGTTCGAGGCCGCCGTCGCCCTCGGCTACCGCTACCTGGAGACCGATGCCCACGTCACCGCCGACGGCGTCCTCGTCGCCTTCCACGACGACACCCTCGACCGCCTGACGGACCGCACGGGCGCCATCTGCGATCTACCGTGGGCCGAGGTGCATGCCGCGCGCGTGCGGGGCCGCCACGAGATCCCGTTGCTCGAGGACGTCCTGACCGCGTGGCCCGACGTCCGGATCAACATCGACCCCAAGCACGATGCGGCCGTCGACCCCCTCGTCGACCTCATCCGCCGCACCCGCAGCATCGATCGCGTGTGCGTGGGTGCGTTCTCGGATGACCGCCTGGCCCGTGTCCGGTCGGCCCTCGGCGACAGGATCTGCACCTCCATGGGACCGCGCCAGGTCCGGCGGCTGGTGCTCGCCTCGCGGGGTGTGCCCGGACGCCGGTTCTCGGCGGCATGCGTGCAGGTGCCGGTGCGGTTCCGATCCGTGACCATCGTGACCAACCGGTTCCTGGCCGCCGCCCACCGCCGAGACCTCCAGGTCCACGTGTGGACGATCAACGACGCCGCCGACATGCGCCGCCTGCTGGACCTCGGCGTCGACGGCATCATGACGGACCGGCCCGACGTGCTGAAGGCGGTGCTCGAGGAACGCGGCACCTGGGTCGGCCGGTCGACGGCGTGATCCGCGGCCCGCGGCTGCGACACTGGTCGCCGTGACCGAACTGGACGCGCCCACCGCGGGCCGTGCCCCCCAGAGACCGACCGACGACGAGATGCGCGCCCTGTACCGGGCGCTGCTGCTCCCCCGGGTCATCGAGGACAAGATGCTGGCCCTCTTGCGGCGCGGCCAGCTCAGCAAGTGGTTCTCGGGCATCGGCCAGGAGGCCGTGTCGGTGGGCCTGGTGGCGGCCCTCCACGAGGACGACTGGATCCTTCCCGCCCACCGCAACCTGGGGGTGTTCACCGGCCGGGGCTTCGACCTCGACGTTCTGTTCCGCCAGCTCCTGGGCCGCGAGGGACCGATCACGGGCGGCCGCGACCGCACCTTCCACTTCGGCGACCTCGACCACCACGTGGTCGGCATGATCAGTCACCTGGGCGCCATGGTGCCGGTGGCCACCGGCCTGGCGTTGGCGGCGCGCCTGCGGGGCGAGGACCGGGTGGCGGCCGTGATCATGGGCGACGGTGCCAGCAGCGAGGGCGACGTCCACGAGGCGATGAACCTGGCCGCGGTCTGGAAGCTGCCGGTCATCTTCGTCATCGAGAACAACCAGTGGGGCCTGTCGACCCCGGTCAGCGAGCAGTATGCCTGCGTCGACCTGGTCGACCGCGCCGCCGGGTACGGCATGCCCGGCGAGCTCGTCGACGGCAACGATGTGCTGGCGGTTCGCGATGCGTGCGAGCGGGCGGCGGCGCGGGGGCGGGCAGGCATGGGGCCGGCGCTGCTCGAGTGCAAGACGTTCCGCATGCGCGGCCACGAGGAGGCGTCCGGGAACGATTACGTGCCTGCGGCGGACATCGCCGCGTGGGTGGCGCGCGATCCGATCGACCGGTTCGAGGCCCGGCTCGACGAGGCCGGCCTGTTGCCGGCGACGGAGCGCGCCGGGCTCCGCGCGGAGCTGCGGTTGGAGGTCGAGACGCTCGTGTCCGGCGCCCTGGCCGCACCGGTACCGGCGACCACCGAGGACGACGAGCTCGGGCGGGTGTACGCGACGCCGGCGCCGCTCCGGCGGGCCGACGCCGACCGCCGGGCCCACCCCCGCGACGCCGCCGGCGACGGGGACATGCGCTACCTCGACTCCGTCAGGGAGGCGCTGCGCGTGGCCCTGGCCGCGGACGACCGGGTCGTGCTGCTCGGCCAGGACATCGCGGGCTACGGCGGCGTGTTCAAGGCGACCGAGGGCCTGGCCGACGAGTTCGGCGCGGAACGGGTGCGCAACACGCCGATCATCGAGTCGGGGGCCATCGGCGCCGCGCTCGGGCTCGCGCTCGCCGGGTTTCGGCCGGTCGTGGAGATGCAGTTCGGCGACTTCGTGAGCTGCGGGTTCAACCAGCTCGTCAACAACGTGGCCACGACCCGCTACCGCTGGAACGCCGCCGTTCCCCTGGTCGTGCGCCTGCCCGTGGGCGGGGGACTCGGCGCCGGCCCCTTCCACTCCCAGAACGTCGAGGCCTGGTTCTGCCACGTCCCCGGTCTGAAGGTGGTGGCGCCGGCCACCGCCGCCGACGCCAAGGGGCTGCTGCTGGCGGCGCTGGACGACGGGAACCCCGTGCTCGTCCTCGAGCACAAGCGGCTGTACCGCAGCGTGCGGGGCCCCGTGCCGGGCGGGCACCACGTGGCGCCGATCGGCGCCGCCCGGATCGCCCGGCCGGGCACCGCCGCCACGGTCGTGACCTACGGCGCCGGGGTCGAGTGGGCCGTCGCCGCCGCCGACGCGCTGGCGGCGGAGGGCGCCGGCGAGGTCGAGGTGATCGACCTGCGCTCGCTGCGCCCCTGGGACCGCGACACCGTGCTCGACTCGGTGCGACGGACGTCGCGGGTGCTGGTGCTGCACGAGGCCGGACTGACCGGCGGGCTGGGGGCGGAGGTCGCGGCCACCATCGCCGATCGGGCGTTCATGGACCTGGACGCGCCCGTCCGCCGGGTCGGCGGGCTCGACACCCCGATCCCCTTCGCGCCCACGCTCGAGGCGGTCTGGTCGGCGGACCGCCGGCTGCTGCCGGCGCTGCGGGAGCTGCTGGCGTTCTGACCGACCCCACCCTTCACCCGAACTTGCCGCAGTTGGCGCTGCCATGACCTCCCTAACTGCGGCAAGTTGGGCGTGGGGGGCCCTCAGTCGGCCATGATCGCCTGGCAGAGGACGTCGAGGCCCTGCGCGAGCTCGTGGTCGTCGATGGTGAGCGGCGGGGCGATCCGCACGACGTTCTCGTCCGGCCCGCAGGCCAGCACGATCACGCCGTCGGCCAGGCACCGGGTGGCCACCCGCTGCGTGACGGCCTTGTCCGCGAGCTCGACGCCGATCATGAGGCCGATGCCCCGGATGTCCCGCACGTGCGGGTGGGTCCCGACCTCGCGCCGCAGCCGCTCGACGGCGCCGGTGCCGAGCTCGCCGGCCCGCCGGTAGCAGTCCTCGCGGTCGAGGACGTCGAGCGTGGCGATGGCGGCGGCGCACGCCACCGGGTTGCCGCCGAAGGTCGACCCGTGGGTGCCCGTGGGCCACCGTTCCAGCAGGCGCCGGTCGGCGACGATGCCACCCAGCGGCAACCCGGACGCGATGCCCTTGGCGAACAGCAGCACGTCGGGGGCCACGCCGTACGTCTCGGCGGCGAAGGGTCGACCGGTGCGGCCGGCGCCGCACTGCACCTCGTCGAACACGAGCAGGATGCCGTGCTCCGTGCAGCGGTCCCGGAGGCCCTGGAGCCACTCCCGGGGCGGGGCGACGTAGCCGCCCTCGCCCAGCACCGGCTCGACGATCATCGCCCCCACGTTGGCGGCCGGCGCCTGCAGGGCGAAGAGGCGGTCGAGCTCGCCGAGGGCGGCGCCGGCGGCAGCCCCGGCACCCTCGTGCTCGTGGGGGATGCAGTAGGGAGCGTGGTAGACGCCGGTGAGGAGCGGCTCGTAGCCCTCGCGGTAGCGGCCCTTGGCCGTGGTCAGCGTTGTGGCCGCGAGGGTGCGGCCGTGGAACGCCCGCCGGAACGCGATCACGCCCGGCCGGCCCGTGGTCTTCCGCGCCAGCTTGAGCGCGCCGTCGACCGCCTCGGCCCCCGAGTTGCAGAAGAACACCTGCGGGTCGTCGAAGAACGGGCACAGGCCGCCGAGCCGCTCGGCGAGCTCGACGTTGCGGCGGTGGTGCACGACCACCGAGGTGTGCAGCAGTGTCCGCGCCTGCTCGACCACGGCGTCGACCACCCGGGGGTGGCAGTGGCCGGTGGCGTTGACGGCGATGCCGGCGCCGAGGTCCAGGAACCGCCGGCCGTCGACGTCGATGATCCACGACCCCTCGCCCCGCTCGGCGACCACGTCGTAGTAGCGGGGTAGCACGCCCGCGAGGGCGTCGCGGTCGCGGGCGAGCCAGCGACCGGTGGCCGACTCGTCGTCGGGGGGGATGGTCTCCGGGGTCGACGTGTCGATGGGCGTCGTCACGGCTGCCCCTCGAGGGGGTGCGTGTCGATCTGTGCCTTCTGCAGCCGGCCCGAGTAGTCCACGTAGACGGTCTTCAGCTGGCTGAACTGTTCGATGCCCCGGGTGCCGGCCTCACGGAAGCCGTTTCCGGTGTGCTTGGTGCCCCCGAACGGCAGCGGGATCTCGGCACCGATGGTGGGGGCGTTGACGTAGACGATGCCGGTGTCGATGCGGTCGACGGCCCTCAGGGCGGCGTTGATGTCGCGGGTGTAGATCGCGGCCGACAGCCCGTACTCCACGCCGTTCACCACGCCGAGGGCGTCGTCGAGGTCGGCGACCTCGAGCACCGCGAGCACGGGTCCGAACACCTCCTCGCGCGCGACCCGGTGCTCGGGGCGGACGCCGGTCAGGACGGTCGGCGCGTAGAACGCGCCGCCGCAGCCGGCGACGTCGAGGTGCTCTGCCCCGCAGGCGACGGCGGCACCCTCGTCGACGGCGGCGGCCACCATGCCGGCGATCCGATCGGCCGACGAGGCATTGATTACAGGGCCCACGTCGACACCCGGGTCCTGGGGGTCGCCCAGCCGGAGCTCACCGGCGCGCTTGACGATCCTGTCGACCAGCTCGCCCGCCACGTCGGGATGGGTGATCAGCCGCGACGTCGACGTGCAGCGCTGACCAGACGTGCCGAACGCCCCGAAGATGGCACCGTCGACCGCGAGGTCGAGGTCGGCGTCGGGCCTGACGACCATGGCGTTCTTGCCCCCGAGCTCGAGCGAGACCAGACGGGGACCGGTCTCCATGGCGGCGGCCGCCACCTTTCGCCCCGTCGGCACCGATCCGGTGAAGCTGATCGCCTGCACGCCCGGGTGAACCGCCAGCGCCGCCGCCGGCTCGGCGAGACCGTGCACGACCTGCAGGAGGTCGGAGGGGACGCCGGCCTCGATGCAGGCGGCGACGAACGCCTCGCAGCACGCCGGCGCGTGTTCCGATGGCTTGATCACGACGCCGTTGCCGGCCAGCACGGCCGGGAAGATCTTCCACGACGGGATGGCCACCGGGAAGTTCCACGGCGTGATCATCCCCACGACCCCAACCGGCTGGCGAGTGGTCCAGCACAGCTTGTCCCCCAGCTCCGAGGGTACGGTCTCGCCCCAGGCCGAGCGGCCCTGGCCGGCGACGAAGTGGGCCATGTCGACGGCCTCCTGCACGTCGCCGCCCGCCTCGACCAGCACCTTGCCCGCCTCGCGACTGACCAGCGCCGTCATGGCCTCCTTGTCCGCGGCGATCACGGCCGCAGCGCCGGCCACCACCTCCGCCCTGGCCGGCGCGGGGACCCGCGCCCACTCGCGCTGGGCGGCAGCGGCCCGGGCCACGGCGGCGTCGACGTCGGCCGGGCCGTGAGTGGGGTACTCGCCGACGACGTCGTCGGGGTGGGCAGGGTTCACCGATCGGAAGGTGTTCACGACCTCCTCCTCCTCCTCTCCTCCTCCGAAACAAACGTTTCAGGCTCGCGGGTCAACGTATCATCCGTGCCATGAGCGAGGCCGCCGACCGCATCGAGCAGCATCGCGAGCTGCTGTCGCCGGCCGAGCGGCGCGTGGCCCAGGTGGTGTTGCGCGACCCGGAGTGCGTCGCCTTCGGGACGGTCGCCCGGGTGGCGGAGAGGGCCGGCACCTCCGGTGCGTCGGTGGTGAGGCTGTCGACCCGGCTGGGCTACGCCGGCTACTCCGGCCTGCAGGCGGCCGTACAGGGGGCGATCGGCCAGCAGCTGCGGCCGGCGGTCGAACGCATCCGCGACGAACGAGGCTCCGACGTGGTGTCCCGGACGCGGCGGGCGGAGCTCGACAACGTGGACCGCACGCTGGCGGCCGTCGCCCCGGGGGCGTTCGAGCGGGCCGTCACCCTCCTGGCGGATCGCCAACGGTCGCTGCGGATCGTGGCCGGCGACGCCGAGGCCGGGGTCGGGGCGATGCTGGCAGCGGCGTTGGCACTGGTACGCGACGACGTGGTGCAGGTCGCCGGCTCCGACGTCGCCGTCGCCCGTCAGCTCGCCGGCACCGGGCCGGACACCGTGGTGGTCGCCATCGACCTGCGCCGCTACGAACGCTGGGTCGTGGAGCACGTGACGCGAGCCGTGAGGGACGGGGCCACCCTGGTAGCCGTGACCGACAGCCCGTTGTCCCCGCTGGCGGCCCTGGCGTCGGTGAGCTTCGCGGTGGCGGCCGAGGGCGCCGGCCCGTTCGACAGTCATGTGGGCACCCTGGCGCTGGCCAACGCGCTCGTCACCGGGGTTGCCGGACGCCTCCGCCGGAGCGCCATCCGCCGGCTCGACGCGGTCGAGGCGGCCTGGCGGGGGGCGGGCGCCCTCGTCGAGCCCTGAGCCGCCTAGCCTGGTGCCGGCGCACGCTGGATGCGCTCGGCCAGCCAACGTGAGGGGGACGATGCGATGGGGAAGCCTCGGACCACTCCGACACGGCGGCTGCGTTCGGGCGTGACGCGGCGCGGGGACGCGGCGCCTGAGCGAGGGCCCTGAGAGTCCGGGCACCGCTCTGCCCATGCCCAGCAGCACCACCCTGGCCACCGTCTCCGTCGGCACCAGCACCTGGGCGCCGACCGGGATGGTGGCCGCGGCCGACAACCTGGCGGCCTCGGCGGGGGTCACCGCGATGCGCGCCGGGGGCAGCGCGGTCGACGCTGCCGTCGCGGCGGGCGCGGTCCTGGCGGTCACCAACCAGCATCAGTGTGGGCTGGGCGGCGACCTGTTCGCCCTGGTCCACCGGCCCGGCCAACCGGTGGCCGCGCTGTGCGCCGCCGGTCGCGCCGGCTCGGGAGCCGACGCCGAGCGGCTTCGCCGCGAGGGTCTCGACCGCCTCCCCTTCCACGGCGACGTGCGGGCGGTGACGGTGCCCGGTTGTGTCGACGGCTGGATCGAGCTGCACGGCCGCTTCGGCCGCTTGCCCTTGGCGCAGGTCCTGGGGCCGGCGATCACGTATGCCGACCGGGGCTTCCCCGCCTCGCGGCTGCTCGCCTGGTCGGCACGCGACATCCTCGGGCTCGAGGGGGCGGACGACTACCGCGCCGCGGCGACGGAGGGCGGCACTCGACTGGTGGCCGGCGCGCTGGTCCGCCGACCGGGGGTGGCGGCGGCACTCGAGGGGATCGCGTCCGGCGGGCGCGACGCCTTCTACCTCGGGGCGTTCGGTTGCGGGTTGGTGGCGGCCGGTGACGGCCTGTTCGCGCCCGAGGACCTCGCCCGCACGCAGGCGGACTGGGTTGCACCCTTGCGACTCAGCGCCTGGGGCCACGACCTGTGGACGACCCCGCCGCCCACTCAGGGCTATCTGACGCTGGCCGGCGCTTGGATCGCCCAAGGCCTACCCGAACCCGACGACCCGGATGATGCCGCCTGGCCCCACCTCCTGGCCGAAGCCGCCCGCGTGGCAGGCGCCGACAGGGGCGCCGTGCTGTTCGACGGCGCCGACGGCGCCGCCCTCCTGGCGTCCGAGCGGCTCGCGCCCCGGCGCGCCCTCATCGACCCCGGGCGGCGCGGTGACCAGGCACCGCTAGCCGCGATCGGAGGCACCACGGTCTGCTGCACCGTTGACGGCGATCGAATGGGTGTCACGCTGATCCAGTCGAACGCCTCGGGGTGGGGTGCGCACATCGTCGAGCCGGCCACGCGGGTGTTCCTGCACGACCGCGGCATCGGGTTCTCGCTCGAGGCCGGGCACCCCGCAGAGCTGGCACCGGGACACCGCCCGCCGCACACCCTGGCGCCCGCGCTGGTGACGCGGCACGACGGGTCGCTGCGCGCCGTGCTGGGCACCATGGGCGGCGACAGCCAGCCCCAGGTCCTGCTCCAGCTCCTGGCCCGCCTGCTGCGCGACGGCCAGCCCCCGGGCCGTGCGGTCGCCGCGCCCCGCTGGGTCCTGGGCGGCGACGGGAGCTTTCGCACCTGGGACGGCGACGGACCGGGCTTCCTCGCCATCGAGGCCCACGCCGCCGGCGGCTGGGAGGAGGGACTCGCAGGGCGCGGCCACGACGTCCGGCGCAGTCCCCACCCGGTCGACCACGGATTCGGCCATGCCCAGGTAATCGAGGTCGTCGATGCCGGCGTGCTCCGCGGCGTGGCCGACCCCCGCGCCCTGGACGGCGCCGCCATCGGGTACTGAGCGCCGGCCCGAGTCCGAAACGATCGATACGTCGAGCGCGTCAACCGTCAACATGGGCGCATGAGCGCAGACATCAACGCAGGCCGGGCGTTCCTGGTCAGCCAGGGACGCCTCCTCGACCGCCACCGATCCGACCTGGTGATGGGCGCCGGTGACCCCGACCGGGTGCTGCGGGCGCTGAACGCCCACCGCAACCCGGACGGCGGCTACGGCTGGTCCCTCGAGCCCGACCTGCGGTCCGCCGGCAGCCAACCGGCGGGGGCCCTGCACGCCTTCGAGGTGATCGAGGAGGTCGCACCTGCGACGTCGCCCCACGCCGCCGAACTGTGCGACTGGCTGGCGACGGTGACGCGCCCCGACGGTGGGCTGCCGTTCGTCCTGCCGATCGACGACCCCACCGGTTCGTCGCCGGTGTGGACAGAGGCCGACACCAGCACGTCGTCTCTGCAGATCACGAGCGCCGTGGCCGCCCTCGCCCACCGTGCCGGACGCCACGACCGCGCCATCGCCGAGCACCCGTGGCTCGCCGACGCCACCCGCTACTGCCTCGGGCGGATCGCGGCGATCGATCGGCCCGAGACGGTGTTCGTGCTGGAGCTGCGCTTCGCCCTGTGGTTCCTCGACGCCATCGCCGACGACCTCCCGGAGGCCGCGGACCAGATGCGACGGCTCGCGGGCGTCATCCCGCCATCCGGATCGCTGCCGGTTCCGGGCGGGGCGGCCGACGAGAAGCTCCGCCCCCTGGACTTCACGCCCGTGCCGAACCGGCCCCTACGCGAGCTGTTCTCGGCCGATGCGGTGGCGGCCGACCTGGAGCAGCTCGCCCTGGAGCAGCAGCCCGACGGCGGCTGGACGGTCGACTTCGCGTCGGCGTCGCCGGGCGCGGCGCGGGAGTGGCGCAGCTACGCGACGGTGCGGGCGATCACCATCCTGCGGGCTCACGATGGCGTGAGCTGACGGACTCTCGGGCCGCCGCCTCTCAGCCGGGATCGGCGAAGGTGGGGTCCCGCTTCTCGAAGAAGGCGGCGACCGCCTCGACCTGGTTGGGGCTGCTCACGAGGGATCCGATGACCTCGCGCTCGTCGGCGTACTGCTGGGCCAGCGGCACCCGGCCCGACTGCTCGACGAGGCGCTTGATGCCACGGATCGCCTCCGGGTTCTTGGTGGCGATCTCGCGGGCGAGGGCCAGTGCGTCCTCCAGCGGCGTGTCGCTGGCCCGCGTGGCCAGGCCGATCCGCACCGCCTCCCCGCCGCTCACGGTGCGGCCGGTCCAGGCCAGCTCCTTGGCGACGTCCGGCCCGACCAAACGGGGCAGGGTGGCGGTGCCCGTCATGTCGGGCGACAGGCCCCAGCTGATCTCGAGCACCGCGAGGCTGGCATCCGGGTGCACGATCCGGACGTCGGCGCCGAGCGCGATCTGCAGGCCGCCGCCCAGGCAATGACCCGAGATGGCGGCGATCACCGGCACCGGGACCTCGGACCAGCAGTGGGCCGCCTGCTGTGCGAGGTGCGTGATCCGCCCCTCGGTGGCGCTGATGGTCCGCAGGCCGTCGCCCCCGGTCGGGGCGCCGCCATCGCTGGCCCGGCCGCCCTCGGCCATGGCCGTGAACCCCGAGAAGTCGAGGCCGGCGGAGAACGACCGGCCCTCGCCCGACAGCACCACCGCCCGCACCGACGGCTCGGTCGCGAGCCGGGCGCCGGCGTCCACCAGCCCCACGAACATGGCGGTGTCCAGGGCGTTGAGCTTGTCGGGCCGGTTCAGCCGCACGTCGGCCACGCCCCGGTCGATCGCCACGGTCACGCGCTCATTCACGGTCACACTCTGCCACGGCGTAGCGTCGCCGCAGATGGCTGATGTCAGGGCACTCACCGTGACCAGCGAGCTCGTCGACTACGCCGTGGCTCACGGCACGTGGGTCGACGATCCGGTGCTCACCGACCTGCGCGACGAGACCGCGGCCCTCGGCCTGGTGGCGACCATGCAGATCGGGCCCGACCAGGGCCAGCTGCTCACGCTGTTCGCCCGGCTGGTCGGCGCCCGCCGCGCCGTCGAGGTGGGCACGTTCACCGGGTACTCGTCGCTGTGCATCGCCCGGGGCTTGGCCGCCGGCGGCACGCTCCTGTGCTGCGACGTGAACGAGGAGTGGACCGCGTTGGCCCGCAGGGCGTGGGAGCGGGCCGGGATGGTCGAGCGGATCGAGCTGCGCATAGCCCCGGCGCTCGAGACGTTGCGCTCGCTACCGCCGGAACCGGCGATCGACCTCGCCTTCATCGACGCCGACAAGGGCGGCTACTGGGACTACTGGGACGAGCTCGCGTCCCGCGTGCGTTCCGGCGGCGTGCTGCTGGCCGACAACGTCCTGTGGTCCGGCCGCGTGGCCGACGATGACGGCGACGACGACACCCGCGCCATCCGGGAGTTCAACGACCGCGTGGCGGCCGACGACCGCGTCGACGTGGTCGTCCTCCCGGCGTTCGACGGGCTCACCATCGGTCTGCGGCGCTGACGGTCCGGTACCGGCGACCGGCCCGGCGTCAGCGGCGCGTCCCCCGCTTGGTGATCTCCCGCGTGGTGGACACCCGCTTGGCGCTCCCCTGCTTGGCGGTTCCCGGCTTGGCGCTCCCCCGCTTGGATGTGCTCCCCCGCTTGGATGTCTCCCGCTCGGGCGTCCCCTGCGTGGATGCCTCCGGCTCGGTGCTCGCCGACCCAGAGGCCGCCAAACCGGGTGCGCGGGCCTCGGGGTCCCGCCACCGCCGCGGTTCCGGCAGCGTCACGTCGCCGTAGCCGTTGCAGCGGGCCTCGGACACGGTGAGCTCGAACAGCACGTAGCGGTCGGCCGCCTCGTAGCTCGCCGCCGCCGCGGCCACCGACCGCAGCGCCGGATCCCCCACCGCCTCGGCCAGGCCCCGGACGAAGAACTCGCCACCGGTGCCGTCAGCGTCCGGTACGCCGTTGTGCAGGGCGAACACCCGCCGCTCTCGCAGGTCACGAACCTTGGGCGACGTCGGCTCCATGAACAGGAACAGCCGGCCGCCGCCGACGATGGGCGTGACGGGATGAACCCTCGGCAGCCCGTCGGCCGCGATCGTGCCCAGGTACGACACCGTGGGCGGACGCTCGAGGCAGGACAGGCCGAAGGCGGCGAGTGCAGGTGCGGCCCGGGCGAAGCTGTCCCACTGCGCCATGGGCCCAGTCTCGCTCAGGCGAGGGCCCCTGCAACCGTCACAACCGTCAGATGCCGAGCGGCGCGCTGTCGATGATCGCCCTGGCCTCGTCGGGGCCGGTGATGTCGACCCGCGCCGCGCCGCGGCGGCCGCTGAGGTAGAGCGTCAGCTCCTGCGGCCCGCCGGTCAGTCGCACGCTCGGGCCCGGGCCCCGCGCCAACACCTCGCCGAAGCCCGGCGCCTCGAGCGCCACCCCCGCCCCCCGGACCTTGCGCAGCATGAACCGGGACCCCCAGCGCAGCATCGTCCACAGCGTCCCGTCGAGGTCGGGACGGTCGCCTCGTGGCGCCTCCCCCGCAGCCCGCCGAACGTCCTCGTGGTGCACGAACCACTCGGTCAGGTTGAGGAACTGTCGCAGCACCGGCAGCCGCCACGGCACCAGCGGCGGCCCGGCCCGCAGCCGCTCCACCAGGCGCTCGTAGCCCTGGGAGCGGGCGTTGTCCATCAGGGAGTGCTCGAGCTTGGCGAAGCGCTCGCCGCCGAGGATCGCGAACCCGGAGCGAGGATCGTGCTCGCGAACGACCAGGTGGGCGGCCAGATCCAGCGTGGTCCAGCCCTCGCACAGCGTGGGGGCGTCGGGGCCGACCGCGAGGAAGAGGACGCAGAGCTCGGCGCGTTCGCGGGCGTCGAGCGGCGCGTGCGCCGGTGCCGTGGAGGCGCCCTCCGGCGGATCGTCGCGTGGAGCATCAGCCATCGCCGGTAGGGTACGCGGCCATGGCCGATCCTCCCGACCACGAGATCGACGACAACGCCACCTACGAGGTCACGATCGCCACCGACAAGGGCGACATCGTGCTGGAGCTGGACCCTCAGCTGGCACCCGCCACGGTCAACAACTTCGTGGCGCTGGCGCGCCGGGGCTTCTACGACAACCTGACGTTCCATCGGGTGGTGCCAGAGTTCGTGATCCAGGGCGGCGATCCCGAGGGCTCCGGTCGCGGAGGGCCGGGCTACCGCTTCGCCGACGAGCCCGTGAGGGGCGAGTACAGCCTCGGCGCCGTCGCCATGGCCAATGCCGGCCCCGACACCAACGGCTCGCAGTTCTTCATCTGCATCGACGACTGCCGCCCCAAGCTGGCGAAGTCGTACAACCTCTTCGGCTACGTCACGTCGGGGGTCGACGTCGCCCAGCGGATCAACCAGGGCGACGTCATGCGGTCCGTCAGCGTGGTCGAACAGCCCGCGGTCTGACCGTCCGGGAGCCTGGTGGGTGCCGACCGGGTGCCCACTAGTCTCCGGGAATGTCCGACGAGTCCGATGTGCCGCTGTTCACCCAACGCGGCATCGACTTCGTCCCCTCCGAACACACCCGCGGCCCCTGGGATCCCCGCCACCAGCATGGCGGCGCGGTGGGCGCACTCGTGGCCCGCGCCGCCGAGCAGACCGCCGGTGCGGGCTTCGCCGTGACCCGCCTGACCATGGAGCTCATGCGACCCGTGCCGCTGGAGACCCTGGCCGTCGACGTGGCGGTGCCCCGGCCCGGCCGCCGCGTCACCGGCATCGACGTGTCGCTGAGCGCCGGTGACCTCGAGGAGGTCGAGGTGGTGCGCGCCCATGCCGTCGCCATCCGCCGCAGCGACCTCCCCACCGGCGAGGGTCACCGGTCCTTCCTGGAGCCGGGTCCCGAGGCCGGCGTGGAGAGCCCGTTCGTCTTCGAGGACGAGGGCGGGCCCGCCTTCCACCGCACCGGCATGGAGGTGCGCTTCGTCGGCGGCGGCGCCGGCCAGCCCGGCCCGGCCAAGGCGTGGTTCCGGCTGCGGCGGCCGGTGGTCGACGGCGAGGAGCCGACCGGCGTGCAGCGTGCCGCAGCGGCGGCCGACTTCGGCAACGGTGTCTCCTGGGTGCTCCCGCCCGACCGCTGGATCTTCGTCAACCCCGACCTGACCCTGCACCTCGCCCGACCACCCGAGGGCGAGTGGATCGGCCTCGACGCCGTAACGCTTCCCAGCGACCAGGGCATGGCCATGGCCGAGAGCGCGGTCTACGACGAGCAGGGGCGACTGGGCCGGGCGGCCCAGAGCCTGCTGCTGCAGCCACGCAGCGACGCGTGAACGGCGACCCGCCCCCCGGCGACCACAACGCCGCTGCGCTGCACCAGGCGATCGCCGCGGCGGTGCCCGAGCGCGGGTGCATCGTGGCCGGCCACCGTCGCCTCACCTGGCGCGAGGTCGCCGACAGGACCTGCCGCCTTGCCGGGACCCTCACCGGTGCCGGGCTGGGCCTGCGGCGTGGTCCCGATCCGGAGGCCGGCGCTGCCTGGGAGTCTCCCCACGACCACGTCGCCCTGTACCTCCACAACGGACCCGAGTACCTCGAGGGCATGCTGGGCGCCTGGAAGGCCCGTTGCGCGGCGATCAACGTCAACTACCGCTACGTCGCCGGCGAGCTGGCCTACGTCCTGCGCGACAGCGCCGCCGCAGCCGTGGTGTACCACGCCTCGTTCGCGCCCACGCTGGCGGAGGTCCTGCCCGAGGTGCCCGGTGTCAGGCTGCTGCTCCAGGTCGACGACGGCACGAGCACAGACCTGCTCGACGGCGCCGTCGACTACGAGGCCGCCCTGGCCGCCGCCGATCCGCTCGAGCCCGTCGGGCTGTCCGCCGACGACCGCTACATCCTGTACACGGGCGGCACCACCGGCATGCCCAAGGGCGTGCTCTGGCGGCAGGGCGACTTTCTGGCGACCTGCCTGGGTGTCAATGGCACGAGCGCCGACCTGGTCGCCACCGCCGCACGCCGGGGCGCATCGCTGCGGACGCTGCCGGCGGCGCCGTTCATGCACGGCGCCGCGCACTGGAACGCCATCTCGGCCTTCGTCTCGGGCGGGACAGTGGTCCTGCCGGGTGAGCCCGCGCGGTTCGATCCGGCCGACGTGTTGGCCACCTGCGAGCGCGAGCGCGTGACCGCGCTGCAGATCGTGGGGGACCCGTTCGCCCGGCCCCTGCTGGACAGCATGGATGCCCATGCGTACGACCTGTCGAGCCTGCGCTTCCTGCTCTCGGGCGGGGCGGTGCTGTCGCCGCCCATCAAGGCGCAACTCCTCGAGCGGATCACGGGGCTGCGAATCGTCGACGTCCTCGGGTCGTCGGAGGCCGGGCGCCAGGCCGTGGCCGGGGCCGAACCGACGTTCCGCCCCTGCGACCACACCGTGGTGCTGTCGCAGGACCGCAGCCGCCGCCTCTCGCCCGGCGACCAGGAGATCGGCTGGCTGGCGCAGGCCGGGCGCGTGCCGCTCGGGTACCTGGGCGACGCCGCCAAGACGACCGCCACCTTCCCGGTGATCGACGGAGTCCGCCACGCGGTGGCCGGCGACCGCGTGCGCCTGCTGGCCGACGGCACCATCGAGCTGCTGGGGCGCGACTCGGTGACCATCAACACGGGGGGCGAGAAGGTGTTTGCCGAGGAGGTCGAGCGGGTCCTCGTCGCGCATCCGGCGGTCGCCGACGCCATCGTCACCAGCCGGCCCAGCGAGCGTTGGGGTCAGGAGATCGTGGCGGTCGTCGCCGCCCGGGCCGGTGCCGATGTGTCGCAGCTGCACGGCGAGCTGCGGGCGCACTGCCGCACCAGCCTGGCTGGCTACAAGTTGCCCAAGGCCTTCTGCTGGGTCGAGCAGGTGGTCCGGTCCCCCGCCGGCAAGCCCGACTACGCCTGGGCCCGGGCCATCGCCGATGGCCGAGCGGCGCCCTGACGGACCCCTACTCGATCCACTCGTCGGTCGTGTAGCGCCAGACGCGGGCGCCTTCCGGCCACGAGTCGCCGGTCAGGCCGGCCTTGCGCAGCAGCAGGTCGAGGAAGGCCCCGGCGTCGTCGACCTTCGCCCAAACGCTGGGCAAGAACGTGCCCCGCAGGTCCCCGGTCGCCAGCACCAGGCCGTCGACACCGGGCCGTAGGCTCCGTTCCACCTCGTCGCGGTCGCCAGCGATCGGGCTGAGGGGCGACAGCACCGAGATCGTCAGCGTCGCCTCAGCCAGGTCCGCGAGCTCGATCGGCGGGTAACGGGGATCGTCGAACGCCGCGGCGCGGGCGTTGTGCGCCACGTCGCGCCACAGCGATCGCTGTGGCTCCAACGACCCGATGCAACCCACCGGGCCGCTCGCCAGGTCCAGGCTCACGAACGTGCAACCGGGTGGCCGCAAGCGCTCGGGGACGTCATCGTCGTCCAGGGGGTACGGCTCGCCTGCCTTCATCTCGTGCTCGATGATCCGGCGGGCTAGGTCGGTCAGCCACCGCCGTTCGCCGTCGTCGAGCGGCCGCGGGGCCACGAACCCGAAGCTGCCGTAGCCGACCACCCGGTCGACGTCGCCCGAGGTGTCCGCCGACGTCGATGCCGCCAGCATGCGCGCCATGACCCCGTGGTCGCGTGCGGCCACGAGCAGGCCGCAGATCGGCACGCACCCACAGGCGTCGTAGGGGCCGACGTCGTCGGACCGACCCTCGAGTATCGCCAGCGCCGTCCGCTGGTCCCGCTCGCGGGCGCTGGCGTCGTCGAGGTAGTGGCTGAGATCGGAGGACACCACCACCACCGTCTCGTCGCCGCCCCAGACCCGCTCGAGCACCCTGCCGGTGGCCTCCGCGCTGCCTCGGCCCACGACCAGGGGCACGATGGTCACCGAGCCCAGGACCTCGTGGATGAACGGGAGCTGGACCTCGAGGCTGTGCTCGGGGCCGTGGGCGTCGTCGGCCTCGACGGCGTCACCCCCCTCGACCAGCTCACGGCAGGCGGTGACGTCGACGGCCATGTCCCCCAGCGGGGTGCGCCACGCATCGGCCGTGCTCACGCCCACACCCGGGACCGGCACGCGATGGGCCGGGCCGGCTAGCACTACCCGCTGCACGCGCCCCCGCCACGGCGCCAGCGCCCGGTAGGCGGCCCCGGCCGTCGGCCCCGAGTAGCGGTAGCCGGCGTGCGGGGCGATCACCGCCTTGGGCGGCGCCAGGTCGGGAGGTGGCACGGCGGTGCGCACGTGCTCGGTCACCTCCGACCGCAGCCTCCCGGGATCGGCGGGATAGAACAGCCCGGCGACGGACGGCTCTCGCACCCAGCCCGTCGCCGCCGCCCCCACTGCCGCTACGCCCTGCTGCCGGACAGTCGTACCCCTACCCGGCGCCGGCCCCAGGTCCCGGGCGGTCCGTCGAAGTGCCCCGACACCTGCCAGCCGCAGGCCAGGCATCGGCCGTCGTCGCTCAGCTGCGTGCGTCCCAGCTCGTACCAGTCGCGCTCGATGAGCAGTGCGCCGCATCCGGGGCACCAGGTGCTCGATCCCTCGCGGTCGTGGACGTTGCCGGTGTAGACGTAGCGCAGCCCGTTGCGCAGGCCCCACTGGCGCGCCCGACTGAGGGTGTCGGGGGGCGTGTGGGGGACGTCCATCATCTTGAAGTCGGGGTGGAAGGCGGTGAAGTGCAGCGGCACGTCGGGTCCCAGGTGCTCGCCCATCCACGACGTCAGCTGGTCCAGCTCGGCATCTCCGTCGTTGCGTCCCGGGATGAGCAGGGTGGTGACCTCGAACCACACGTCGGTCTCGTGGCGCAGATACTCCAGCGTCTCCAGCACCGGGTCGAGGTGGCCGATGCAGACGTGCTTGTAGAACTCCTCGGTGAACCCCTTGAGGTCGACGTTGGCGGCGTCCAGGTGGGCATAGAAGTCGCGGCGCGGCTCGGGGCAGATGTAGCCGGCGGTGACGGCGATGGCCTTGACGCCGACCTCGTGACAGGCGTCGGCCACATCGCTGGCGTACTCGAGGAAGATGGTCGGGTCGTTGTACGTGAAGGCGACGCTGCGGCAGCCGAGCTCGACCGCAGCGGTGGCAATCGCCTCCGGCGAGGCCGCGTCGGCCAGGGTGTCCATCTCCTTCGACTTGGAGATGTCCCAGTTCTGGCAGAAGCGGCAGGCAAGGTTGCAGCCGGCGGTGCCGAAGGAGAGCACCGACGAGCCCGGCAGGTAGTGGTTGAGGGGCTTCTTCTCGATCGGATCGATGCAGTAGCCCGAGGATCGCCCGTAGGTGAGCAAGACGACCTTGTCGTCGACCCGGCCACGGACGAAGCACATGCCGCGCTGGCCCTCCTGCATGCGGCAGCGACGCGGGCAGACGTCGCACTGCAGCCGACCGTCCGGAAGGCGATGCCAGTACGTCGTCGGGTGCGTGGCCGGCGCCTCGCCGTTCACGCCTCCACGGTACCCCTGCGCCGACGGTCCGCCACCAGGGCGGGTGGCGGTGCCGGCCCGGACTGCCATCCGGTGGCCGCGCCCTCCTGCGACGCCCCGTCAGGTCGAGGCGGCGTGCGTCTTGAGCTCCTCCCGCAGCGCCGGGGTCAGCAGCTCACCGGCCTTCGCCACCAGCTCGGTGGCCTGGTAACCCACCGAGCCCACGTCGCACTCGCGGGTGGCGATCACGCCGAGGCAGCTGCCGTCTGCGATGGAGCACACGAACAGGAAGCCCATGCTCATGGCCATGATGACCCGCTCGAGGCCCTCGCCGGTGAGCAGCCGGTCCGACGCCTCCGCCAGGCTGGCGCAGCCCGAGATAATGGCGCACAGCTGCTCACCCTCCTGCTGGCTGAGCGTGTTCGAGCGGGCGATCAGCAGGCCGTCCGACGACACCGCCACGGCATCGGTCACACCGGCCGTCTCGTCCACGAAGCTGCTGAGCAGCCAGTTGAAGTTGCGCGCTTCCTTGGTCAGTGCCATCGCCTCAGACGCTCAGCGGATGGGTACGTCGTCTGGGCGCACCGTGGTCAGGCCACGCTGCAAATCCCGTACAGTTCCCTGCCCACATGCGGGCCTATCCGCTCGGCCTCTCATTGCGATTCCCGGTGCCGCTCCGTGTCCGTGTCGGCCAGGCTGCGCTGCACGCCGGCGGCCAGGCTAGTCAGGAAGCGTTGGATCTCGGCGGGATCGACGCCCGGCCCGCGGTCCTCGAGTGGGGCCGCAGGCCGGATCGACGGCGAGCGGCCCGCCGATGCGAGCGGACCGGCCGAGCCGGGATTCTGCGCGCCCCGCACGCGCCGCACCAGCCCGCTGGCGGTGACGGCGGGCGTGCCGCCACCCACGGGGATGGGGGCCGCGGCGGGAACGGGGTCCGGTGACGGCGCCGGCCCGGCCGGGGCGGGAACGGGGTCCGGTGACGGCGCCGGCCCGGTTGGGGCCGGCGGGGCATCCACCGGGGTCTGCTCGGACCCGGGTGCCGGCGGCGCCGGCGGTGACACCGGTTCCGGGCTCGTGTTCGGGACGGCTGGCGCCTCCGCCGGCGCCTCGGGCGGCGGTGGCTCGGCGGGGGCCCGCCCCGCCGAGGCCGGCGGCGGGGCCACCAGCTCGCGCAGGGGTTCGGGCGGCATGGGGCCGACGATCGCCGCGGGGAGGTCGATGATGGCGGCGATGCCCACCACCTCGGAACCCTGCAGTCGAACGGCGATGCCGTTGCGCCCGGCCAACGCGGCGGCGACGAAGTGCCCCAGGTGCTTGGAGAGCGCGATCGTGGGCGCCTCCGCCCCCGCCAGCCGCCGGTTGGCCACGGCGATCTCCTCGGCGCTCATGCCCAGCCCGTGATCGACCACCGCCAGCGAGTAGCCGCCAGGGGTCAGGCGCCCCCGGATCTCGACGAGCTCGTGCGGCGGTGAGTGCTTGACCCCGTTCTCCATGAGCTCGGCCAGCAGGTGCGTCAGATCGGACGCGGCCCCACCGACGATCATCACCGGGTCGAGCGTGCGCACGACGACCCGCTGGTAGTTCTCGATCTCGCCCAGCGCCGCCCGCACCACGTCGAGGACCCGAACGGGTGGGTGCCAGCCCGGAGCGACGTCGACCTGGCTCAGCACCAGGAGCGACTCGGCGTTGCGGCGCATGCGCGTGGCGAGGTGGTCGACCTTGTGGAGCTGGGCGATCCTGTCGGGATCCGTCTCACCCTGCTCGAGGTCGCCGACCGCGGCCAGCAACCGGCTCAGCAGGTTCTGGTGGCGGCGGCCGAGGTTGACGTACGACTCGGCGATCGTCCGCCGTAGCGTCGCCTGCTCGACGGCGAGCCCGAGCGCCGAGCGCTGGACGTCGTCGAGCGCCTGGGCCACGTCGCTGACCTCGTCGTTGGTCGTGACCTCGATCGGCACCGGAGCGGGGGGGTCGAGCTCCTGCCCGTGAGGGGCGTCGAGGATGTCGGCGGTGGCCCTGGGTAGCTGCTCGTCCGCGATCGACTGGGCGTCGTGGCTGAGTGCCCGCAGCGGCCGGGTGATCGAGCGGCTGACCCGCCAAGCGACGAACGCAGCCACGATCACGGCCGCCAGCCCCGCCCCGATGTACCAACGCCGGCGGGCGTCCGCCTCGGCCCGCAGGTCGTCGGCGCGCCGTTCGAGCACGTCGGCGACCTGGTCGCGGAAGGCCAGGTAGGGTCCGTCGGCACCCAACGGGGTCGTCGCCAACAGCGCAGCCGGGTCGACCGGTTGCCCGCTGGCGATGGCATCGGAGGCGAACGGCACCAGGCCGGCAACCTGCGGGTCGGCCAGCAAGCGTTCGGTGGGGGCCGCATATACACCGGTGCCCTTGGTCTCGACGGCAGCGTTGTTTCTCTCGACGTCGCGGGCCACCTCGGACACGGCGGCGGCCGCCACCGGGTCGTCGATCCCGCCGGTGCCCCATCCGACGTAGAGGAGTTGGTCCACCAACTGCGCGACCGAGTCGGCGGCATGGGACGAGTAGTGGACGAGGTCGTCTCCCTGGCGCAGGCCGGCGTCGTCGACCACCAGTGCGAAGCGGTCGTGGGAGGCGAAGATCGTCGCCACCATGTCCGTGTACTCGGCGAACACCTCGTGTGCCCTCTCGCGGTTCGCCGGCCCCCGGTCGGCAACCGCGGCATCGACCTCGGCACGCACGCCCGGCAGGTCGTCGAGCGTCGAGAGGGCGTTCGCCCAGTCCTCGCGGAGGCGGTCCTCCTGGCCGCTGACATGCCGCCGCAGGGCCTCGTGCGCCTCGTCGGTGCGCTCCCGGGACGCAGCGATGTCCGGCTCCTCGAGCTCGATCTGGGTCCCCAGGCCCAGCATCTGGACGAACGCCGTGTTGCGCTCGTCCTGCAGGACGTTGATCAGGCCGGCGTGACCGAGCGATGCCGTGGCCAGCTCGGCCTGGCGGGTGACGGTCCGCGCCTGCGAGGTGCTGGTGGACACGCCGATACCGGCGCCGACGACGAGGACCAGGAGCGGGACGGCGACCGCAGCGGCCACTTTGACGCGGATCGGGATGCGTCGGCCCACCTGCACGCTCCATTCGTTTCGTTGACGGGAGCCAGAGCAAGCAACCGGTTCCCCAGCACCCGACGAACGCAGCCGGTTACGGAAAGCGTTGTTCTACTACGGCTGTGTGACGGCGGCCAGCGTGACATACCTCAGCGCCCAACATGCCATTACGGCAACCGATGAGTTTCCCGGCGGCCGTTCGTCCTGGTGGCCATGAAGCGCGCCGTCGAGCTGTTCGCCCTCGAGGCTCGGTCGTCACGATCGCCCCTGGTCGAGGAGACGTGGCGGAGCCGGAGCGAACCCGCGGAGTCGTTCATCTCGGTGGCCGCGACCCACTGGGAAATGGTCGTCACGCGGCAGCGGGGGTCGGCCCGGCTGACCGTGCGGGGACCCGAGACGAGGGCGACGACCGTGCCGATCCCTCGGGACGCCGAGTTCTTCGGCATCCAGTTCAGCGTCGGTACGTTCATGCCCGGCCTGCCGCCGGGCCGGCTGGTGGACCGGGCTGTGACGTTGCCGGCGGCGACGGGCAGGAGGTTCTGGCTCGACGGCTCCGCCTGGGAGCTCCCGGGCCCTGACACCACCGACGCCTTCGTCGACAGGCTCGTGAGTGCTGGCCTGCTGGTCCACGACCCGATCGTGATCGAGGCCCTTCACGGCGACGTCGAGGGCTTCTCCAGGCGCTCGTTGGAACGACGGGTGGGGCGGGCGACGGGCCTGAGCCGGGGGGCCCTGGCCAGGATCCGGCGAGCCGAGCGCGCGGTCGAGCTGCTGTCCCGGGGTGTGTCCGCATCCGAGGTGGCGTGCCGGACGGGGTACGCCGACCAGCCCCACCTGACCAGGTCGCTCAGGCGCCTCGTCGGGCAGACGCCCTCGCAGATCGGCGGCTCGGCGCCACGGCGCGTCGATGTCGCTGGCGTTCAAGACCGCGGCACCTCCGGGGGCTAGACCACAGCGGATGCGGCAGCTGATCAACTCCACGTACATCACACTCGACGGCGTTGTCGAGGGCCCCCACCTGTGGCCCCCGCTGAAGGCCGGGACTTCCGGCGAAGGCGACCGGATCCAGACCGACCTGCTGGAGACCTGCGACATCGTCCTGATGGGCCGCCGCACCTATGACGTCTTCGCCCCGGCCTGGACGAGCCGCAGCGGCGATCCGTATGCGGACCGCATCAACACCATGCGCAAGGTGGTCATGTCCACCACGCTCACCGACCCGCAGTGGGCAAACACCGAGGTGACGGCAGGCGACGTGGGGGCCCGGGTCCGCGAGCTCAAGGACGAGGACGGCGGCCACATCGTCCAGTACGGCTTCGGCGACGTGTCGCGGTTGCTGCTCGACGACGGCCTGTTCGACCAGCTCCAGTGGTGGATCCACCCGCAGCTGGTCGGGCCGCGCGACCCCGCCGACCTGCTCTACCGCCCCGGCACAGCGGCGACGTTCGAGCTCGTGGACTCGAGGGCCCTCGGCAACGGGATCATCCTGGCGACCTACCGGCCCTGACCCGGTGGGCGACGTTCAACGGGCCCGGGTGAGGCGTTCGAGCACCCGGCCGGCGAGCGGCATGTGCGGCACGCGCCAGACGTGTCGCTCCGCATAGGGCCAGACGTAGACGGGGTTGCCGTCCCGAACCAGCTCGAGCAGGCGTGGTTCCCCGAGCTCCTCGGCGGACCACTCGTACAGGGGTTGCAGCCGGGGGACGATCACCGCGTAGTCGAGCAGCCGGCCGAGGCGCTGCTCGTCGGCGATGTAGCTCTCGACGTCGTGCGACAGCGGATAGCGGTCGGGAAGCACACGGCGCAGCGACAGGAAGGCCCCCGCCGCCCCGAGCCGGGGATCGCCCAGCACCCGGGCGAGCGGACCGACTCGTCCCAGCGCCATGCGGGGCACGGCGACGACTGCGTGCGTGTACAGGACACGCCCGAGTGCGACGTTCATGAAGAACCGCTCTGGCGCGTTCTCAGCTTCGGCCAAGCGCTCGTGCTCGAGGTAGGCGCTCACGATGCTCGCGTTGTGAGCGCGGTACCAGTTGCGCGCCGTCGGTCTGGCGATGAACTGCAACCAGAGCCGCACGGCCTGCGACGACGGCGTCCCCGCCAGGTCACCGACGAGGGCGACCGCTTCGCACCCGTCCCGCAGCAGTCGCTCGTTGACCGCTCGCCACCACATGCTGCCGGGTGGCGACGCGTCGAGCGGATCGAGGACCCCGCGCTGGACCTGCCAGCGCATGAACGACAACGCCGCCCGACGGAACGGCAGGTGTCGGGGGGCACGGCCGGTCGGCCCGTGGTACGTCCGCACGAGCAAGGCAAGCCGCGCCGCCGGATCGTCGCGCGCCGCCCCCACCTGCGCCTCGGCCCAGGCCCGCGCGGCCGTCCCTTGGCTCATCGCCGGATGCGAGGAGCGTCATCCACAGGTGCACACAGTTCGCGCGCCCGAATCCACAGGGTTGCTCCCCTCGTTGCGCACAACCGCCCCGCCGTACCCTCCCCGGCATGCCGACGTTCGAGGTCATCCTGCGGGATCGCACCGTCGAGACCGTCGACGGCGCCGACGCCTACCAGCAAGAAGGTCCGATGACCACCTTCTTCCGCCGCGGCGACGGCCGCGGCGTCATCGACTCCTGGAGCACCAGGGTCGCCAGCTTCCGCACCGCCGACCTGCTGGCGGTCCGCCGTTGCGAGGCGGCGGCCGGGCAGCTCCGGGCAGTCGCCGGCTCCGGCTGACCTGCCCACACCGGCCGGCACCGCGCGACCGGCCGCGTCAGCCAACGGCCGGCGCCCGGTGGAGGAACGCCGGCTCGAAGTACTTGGAGTTGTCCTGTTGGACGAGTGCCTCGGTGGGGCCGAGGGCCGCCAACAGCCGCTCGCACTGATCGCCGACCGTGCGGTAGTCAGACATCCAGACGACGAAGATGGCCTGGTCGCCCGCCCGGACCTGGAGCTCCCTGGCGATCCGCTCAGGGTCGGCGGCACGGTTCCGTTCGACGTAGCCCACCCAGTCGACGCGATCCGGCGAGCTCAGAGCCGGGTAGGTCAGCTCGGTGAGACCGTCGGGCATCTGGCGCGAGTAGTCGGGCCCGAGCTGGTCGGGGCAGTACACCACCACGTCGCCGGGCTCGGCGTGCTGCGCCACCGCGTCGCCCACCACGTCGGCCTGGGTCCGCTGGTAGTAGTTGACCCAGGCGATGCCGCCCACGCTGACCGCCAGGTACACGGCTCCCGCCAGGATCTGGGCGATGCCCGGGATGCGGGTGATGCCCACGGCCACCGCCAGCAGCACCAGCGGAGCGATCACGGCCGCGTAGCGGGACTGGTAGGTGGCGTTGGTGGCGTAGCCGGCCAGGCACCCGAGCACGATGACGAGCAGCACGACCGCCAGCTCGCGGCGGACGATGGGGACGGTGCGGAGGTCGAGCGTCAGCTCGGTCCCACCCGACCGGGCGGTGAACAGGGCCACCAGGAGGAACACGACCACGAGCACGGCGGTCAGGACGCTCTCGACGAGTCCCCCGCCGCCGAGGTCGGTCAGCGTGGTCACGACGATCGCCGTCGGCCGGAACGGCTCACCCCAGGGCGTGCCGGTGTTCGCCGACTGGTAGAGGAACCCGGGGAGCCAGGGAAGGAACAACAGGCCACCGGCGGCGAGCGCCAGGATCACCCGGCCGGTCCGGGCCCGTTGCTGCGGCCTCCACCACCAGCGCGCGGCGAGCACCAACCCCGTCGCTGCCAGCAGATAGAAGGACCAGTAGTGGCTGAGCAGCAGGAGGCCCGAGATGAGCGCCAGGGCCGCCAGGCGCCACGGGAGCGGATCGACCAGGGCATCGGAGAGCACCAGGTAGCCGGCCAGCACCAGGAGCATCACCAGCGAGTACATCCGGGCTTCGGTGGCGTACCTGATCGCGTAGGGCGACAGCGCCACGACCACCAACGCCCAGCGGGCCCCGGCCTCACCGGCCAGGCGTCGGCCAGCGATCCACGCCAGGGGCAGCGACGCCACGGCGAAGACCCCCGACAACGCCCGCACGGCGAAGTCGCTCTCGCCGAACACCTCCATCCACCCGTGCAACAGCACGTAGTAGAAGGGCGGGTGACCGTCGTGGCGGAGTGCGTCGAACAGGTCGCCCAGCGGCAGCCCGGCGATGTTGACGCTCAGCGCCTCGTCGAGCCACAGCGGCGAGCGCTGCACGAAGCGCAACACCACGCCCACGACCACGATGGCGACAACGACCAAGGACACCAGCCGCGTCGACGCGGGTGTCGGTCGTCGAACCGGCGCGGGGGACGCGTCGTCGTGGACCCCGTCGGCAGCCAGGGTACGCATGAAGCGGCGATGTTACCAACGGGTTGCGGCGTGAACGCGAACCGTGCACGTCCCGGGTGGAAGCCGGGAGGACCCTCTTCGATACAGTGACTCCTCACGTCCAAACTGGGGGAGTGCTCGGCACGTGAGCGGAAGCGATACGAGCGAGTCCACGTCGGGACCCGGGGCCTCGCCCCGGGTCGTCATTGTCGGCGCCGGGCCCGCGGGACTCACCGCCGCCTACCAGCTCACCAAGGCAGGCCACACGAGCACGGTCCTCGAGGCGGACTCCGTCGTCGGTGGGATCAGCCGGACCGTCGAGCGCGACGGCTGGCGCTTCGACATCGGCGGCCATCGCTTCTTCACCAAGGTGCAGGCGGTGGAGGACCTGTGGCACGAGATCCTCGATGACGACGAGTTCCTGTGGCGGCCCCGCAAGAGCCACATCTACTACCGGGGCAAGTTCTACGACTACCCACTCAGGCCGCTCAACGCACTGCGCAACCTCGGTCCCGTGGAGGCGATGCGCTGCGTCTGTTCGGCGCTGTGGGTCCGGGTGCGGCCGCCCAAGGATCAGTCGACTCTCGAGGGCTACGTCGTCGCCAACTACGGCTGGCGCCTGTACCACCACTTCTTCAAGGCCTACAGCGAGAAGCTGTGGGCCGTTCCACCGTCGCAGATCGCCGCGGACTGGGGTGCACAGCGCATCAAGGGCATGTCGCTGTTCCAGGCGGTCTGGGAGCCCATCCGGTCCCGCTACGCCGGGCGACGCCGGGACAAGGGCAAGCAGGTCACCAGCCTGATCGAGGAGTTCCAGTACCCGAAGTACGGGCCGGGGATGATGTGGGAGCGCTGCCAGGACCTGGTCGAAGACTCCGGCACCAAGGTCATCCTGGACACGCCGGTGACCCGCATCCGCCACGAGGGCGGTCGGGCGGTGAGCGTGGTGGCCGAGTCGCAGGGCGTCACCACCGAGTACCCCGCCGATCACATCATCTCGTCGATGCCGTTCTCGCTGCTGCTCGCGGCGATGGATCCGCCGGTGCCCGACGACGTGCGGCGGGCCGTCGACGGACTGGCGTTCCGCGACTTCCTCACGGTGGCGCTGGTGGTTCCCGCCGACAAGGTTCAGTGGGACGACAACTGGATCTACATCCACGCCCCCGAGGTCAGGACCATGCGGGTGCAGAACTTCGGCTCCTGGTCGCCGTACATGGTGATGGACGGTCGCAACGTCCTCGGACTCGAGTACACGGTGCACGAAGGTGACGAGTCGTGGAACGCCAGCGACGAGGAGCTCGTGGCCCTCGGCACCCGGGAGCTCGAGCAGATCGGTCTGATGAGGGCATCAGACGTCGAGGCCGGCTACGTGGTGCGGATGCCCAAGGCCTATCCCGTCTACGACGAGAGCTACCAGGCAAACGTCGAAGTCCTGCGGTCCTGGCTGGCCGCGCATGCCCCCAACGTCCACCCCGTGGGGCGCAACGGCATGCACAAGTACAACAACCAGGACCACTCGATGTACACGGCCATGCTCACCGTCGAGAACATCGTCGCGGGGGCCAACCACGACATCTGGTCGGTGAACGTGGAAGAGGAGTACCACGAGGAGAGGTCCTCGGCGGCCCCGCCGGGCTCCGGCGCCAGCGCCCCTGGCGGCACCGGACGCGACGCGCCGATCCTGCCCTCCCGGCCGAAGCAGTGAGGCGGTGAACTCGATCAGGGCGGGAAGGACGCGGTGCGCGCGCGGCCACGCTCGTCCGCCGGGGCGCTCCCGTCGTCGGGCTCGGCGTCGGAAAGGGACGCCGGTACCGCGGGGGTGCGCCGTCGCGTGGTCCACCACTGGTACAGGGCGACGGCGCCGGTGGCCGCCAGCACCACGACCACGGGTTCGGCCGGGGCCCGGATCCGGTGCGCGCCGTAGAACGCCACCGTGGCGACGAGGACGGTGACCGGGGGCACGGCGAGCCACCAGCGTGCCCGGCCCCGATCGTCGTCCGGGCCGCGGGCACGACCGCGCACGATCCAGCCGACGATGGCCGCGGGCGCGAGCACCCACCACGAGACGACGCCTGCCCACACCGCCCAGGCGGCCTTTTCCTCCCCCAGGTCCAGCGCGACGAGGGAGTCCAGGCCGTAGGCGTCGACGATGCGGCCGAGACGGGCCAGCACCACGATCGGCACCCGGCCGGCGTGGTCGCCGATGTAGTCGACGGCCAACTCGCGGCGCGCTTCCGAGCGCAGCGATGCATCGGCCGCCCGCACATCGGCGCCGAGGACGCAGCGGACGTCCCAGCCGCCCACGTCGGTGTAGTAGGCGTTGTCGCAGTTGGCACCCAGCAGCGTCGTGCCGTCGTTGGTGGTCAGCAGCACCGGGCGTTCGAAGCGCCCCAGGTTGTAGATCGTCCAGGGCGCGAGTGTCAGCAGGGTCGCGCCGACGACGACCGCCGGCATCACCGCCCGCCACCGGTGGCCACGCGACCGCCACCACGCCAGCGCCGCGAAGCCGATGCCGAAGAGGGCGATCTCGCTGCGCGTCAGCGCGCCCAGCCCGACGAGGACGCCGAGGAGCGCCGCACGCCCCACGCCCGGCCGGCGATCGAAGTCGAGGGCGACGAGCAGCGCGAGCGACACGATCAGGCACGCGAGCGACTCCGACATCACCAGCGAATCGTTGATCCAGAGGTTGGGATAGGCGGCGGCGATGCCGGCCGCCACCAGCCCGACGCGAGGTCCGGCCAGGCGCCGACCGACGAGCCCGATGACTGCGACGGTCGCGACGCCGAGCAGCGTCGTCGCGAACCGCTGCCACACCACCCCGTCGCCGCCCCCCAGGCTCCACGGGGTCAGGTACAGGGGGGTCAGCGGCCCGTGCTCGGCACCCGGCAGGTTCGTGACCCCCTCGCGGAACCACTGTCCCTCGCTGTTCCGCCCGGCCTGGATGCTGTAGTAGAGCGAGTCGTTCAGCATCAGGCCGTCGTCCGCCTTGACGACGAACAGGTAGCCCAGCCGCCACGCCGCCCCCAGCGCCGTGATCACGGCCAGGCGCCGCCTGAAGGCGCCTTCGGTCATCGGCGCCCCCGGGTCGCCACGCACAGGACCGAGGAGCCGATCGGCAGGGACGCGCGGCCGAGCAGCGCCCGTTCTGCCGACGTCAGCGCCCTTGCCGCGGCGTCGATGGTGGGTGAGCTCTGGTCATGACCGATCTCCGCCCCTCCGCCGCTGAGCACCTTCCGCTTCAACCACATGGGCAGGACGAGCCAGCTGAAGACGTGGCTGAGCAGCAGCGGTTCGAAGCCCGCGGACGCGAGCTCGGCGCGCAGGGCCGGCCGGGTGTAGCGGCGGACGTGCCCGACCTGCTCGTCGAAGGCGCTCCACAGCCACTGGTGGGCGGGCACGTTCACCACCAGGCGGCCACCGGGCGCCAGCACGCGGGCCGCCTCGGTGAGAACGGCCACGGGGTCGCGGAAGTGCTCGATCACGTCGAGGAGGCAGACGACCTCGGCCGCACCGTCGGCCAACGGCACCTGGCGGACCGACGTCCGCACGGCCGCCAGGCTGTGCCGCCGGCGGGCCTCGGAGACCAGAGCCCGGTTCCCTTCCCCAAGGATCACGCGGTCGAGTGGCCACCCCAGCATCGTGGTCACCCCCCCGGACCCACCACCTATGTCGACCAGCCGGCCCCGTTCGCGCCGCCGCGGCTCCGTGCGCCGGAGCGCGGTCGCGATCAGCGCCGCCTTGCTGCGGTACCACCAGTGCGACACGTCGAACGTGGCCAGTTCGGTTGCGTTGGTGTCGTCGTAGACCTCGGTGCCCGCGCTCATCGCTCGGCAACGATCGGCTCGACGACCACGGCCACGGTGAGCCGGTCGGCCTGGTACTGGAGGTCCGCGTAGCGTGCCAATACCTCGTCCCAGCGATCGGGCACGCGGAGGCGGTCGTCGGCGACCAGCCCCGCGAGGGTGCGGGAGCCGAACAGGTAATCGGCGTCGCGGAGGTTGGCGTCGGTCAGGTCGCCTCGAGCGTCCGCCACGACCCCGGTGCCCAGGAGCCCGCCGCCGGCGATGAACCGGCGCAGCTGCTGCTCGGCATCGGCCAACTCGTCCGCTTCCGCCGGGCTCAGGGCCTCGACGAACGCGACCCGCCGGAGCCCGTCCTCCACCTCGCGCGCCGCGTCGCCTTCCCGCACGAACAGGCGCAGCGAGGCCGCGCCCTCGTACGCGCGCTCCGGGCCGACCTGGCGCACCAGCCCGGGCTCCTCGACGAACCAGGGCACGCCGAGGCGCTGGAGCTCCACCATCACCGGGAACGTGTAGGGCTCGGCGAAGCGCTCGCCCGTCACGTCGATGAGGACCCCCCGCTCACCGCGCAGCGAGGCGAGCTGCGGGACCAGCTCCCGTACCGTCGGGATGGCGTTGGCGTCGGCCGCCGGCCCCACGCCTGCGTTCATGGACGGCAGGTTGAGCGCGCACAACACCACCGCGCCGACGGCCACGATGCCGACCCCCAGCCCGGACCGGCCGCGCAGGGCCGTGACGGCGACCATCACCAACGCGAACGTCACGAACGCGGCGGCCGGCCAGAGCCAGCGCATCTGGTGGGATGCCAGGTTGAAGATGCCGATGGGCATCGTCGCCGCCCCCAGCACCGCCACCGCCACCACGGCCATCCCGGTCAACACCAGCGTGGCGATGGGTCGGTCGGACCGGCGCCACGCGGAGCGCAGCCCCAGCGCCAGGAGCACGGCGAGCACAGCCAGGCCGACGAGCGCGCTTGTGAGCGACGGCAGGGAATCGCCCGGGACGAACTGCTCGGACACCGACGGCCTGCCCCACCACGGCGGCAATGCCAGCAGGGTGGCAACGTACCTGGGGGCGTCACCGAGGCCCACCCTGGTGCCGGTTTCCCCGGCGCTCGATGCCAATCGGCCCAGGTTGCCGCGGCCCTCGCCGAAGACCTGCTCGATCACGGGCTGGGCCCAGCAGGCGATGGCGACCAGCGCCGCCACCCCGACGCAGCGCCACGAGCGGCGCCGCATCCCCGGCCAGCCCTCCGGGTCGAGGCGTCGCGAGCGCCACAGCCTGGCGCCGGCTGCCGCTACCGCGAGGGCGCCGAGCGCCGCGACCAGGAGCAGGTAGCCGACGTGGGTCTGCGCGATGTAGCTGCCCACCCCCACGGCCCAGGGCAGCAGGACCAGGTCGCCGGCCACGAGTGCCCACACCATGAACAGGAAGCACAGGAACGGGAAGATCAGGCTGTGCGGCTGCCACGGTTCGAAGAGCAGCTCGCTTCCCAGCGACCACCCGAGCGCAGTGGCCGCAGCCATCGCCACCACCACCGCGGTTGGTCCCGCCTGGCGGCGGGCGATCGCTGCGATGCCGAGAATCGACGCGATGTTCACCAGGGCGACGCCGACGGCCAGGCCGTTGTCCGGCCCCCCGATCCTCACCGGCAGGGCGAGGACATCGAACAGCAGCGGACCGGCGTTGTTGACGTCGAGCCCGATCGCGATCGACGCCGAGGTCCACGAGCCGAGCAGCGGGTGGTGCTCGGTCAGCACATCGGCCGCACGGATGCCGAAGTAGGCGTTGTCGCCGATCGCCCGCCAATCGCCGCTGATGGCCCGCGCCGTTGCCACGATGACGGGAAGGACCGCGGCGACGACGCACAGGGCCGCCAGGAGCTGGACCCGATCGGCGGCCGGGTCCACCTCTGCCCCGGCCGGCGGCGATGGCGAAGGGCGGGCGCTGAGGCGGCGGGGCCGCTGTCGGCGCAGTTCGCCGACGGCGGTAGGCCCCGCGCCGGAGGCGACAGGACCCGTGAGCGGGGGTCCGGACGGGCGAAGCCGGCTCATGCGAAGGCGTCCGGCGGCGCGACGAACACCGCCGTACGATCACCCAGCTCGAGCATGCGCGTCATCTGGCGCTGGGCGCGCTCGGGTACGCGCTCGTCGATGGACGCACCGAACAGGTTGCCGTCCACGAGCGGCACGAGATCGTCGAGCCTGTCGGCTCGCAGCTCGTCGATCACGGCGCGGCGAAGCCCCGCGAACTCGGTGCGCTCGGCGGCGTCGCGGGGGTCGACATGCGCGACTTCCACGGCGGCGGGCTGGGCGCGCCAGCGGTCGACGTTGGCGCCCGTGGCGAGGACGACCAGGGCGGTCGCGTCGTCGGGACCGATGACTCGATGGTCGGTGACCGGCACGTGGAGCACGTCGGTCATCCCGGCGTCGAAGCCCGCCCGCTCCAACTCGCTCACCAGGCCGTACGACTGCGACCCGAAGTACAGCGCATCGCTGAAGGCGACCATGTAGCGCCCGTCGCGGCCCGTCGCGGCGCCGTCCCCGCGATCGAGGGCGGCAATGGTCTCCGGGAGCACCGCACCCAACGCAGACGAGAGGTGGGGCTCCGGCGGGTCGGTGTCCACGGCGGCGACCGCCAGCGCCACCGACCCGACCCCCACGGCGGCGACCAGGGCGACGGCGGCGGCGTTGGCGATCGGTCGGCGACGCGGCCCCTCCCACGCCGAGACCGCCGCCACCGCCGTCCAGCCGACCGCGAGCACGAGCAGGGCGGCGGTCCCCCAGGCCCAGAGCATGAGGTAGTACCACTCCTTGCCGAGGACGCGGCCCATCGACACGACCCCGAGGGCGAGCGCCACCGCGACCACGAGGTGGAGGCGCATGAGCGGACGGTGCCGCAGCCGCACCGACGCCACGGCGGCGGCGGCCCACGCCAGCAGCGTCACGATGCCGGGCACCATCGACCCGTCGGGATCGGACGAAGGGTCGGGCAGGGAGCCCACGGCCCCCGAGTCGCCGATCATGAGCCCGGGAACGTCGAGGTGGAGGACGGCCAGCTCGATCCCCCGCCCGAAACCGACCGGTTCCTCCTCCGAGGGGGTCACCAGGTGGTCGTAGACGGCCCGGAGGTTGCCGGGATCGTTGATCGCCTGGTCGACGAGTGGCGGCACCCACAGCGCCACCGCGAGGACGAGCGACGCGCCCGTCCACCGGACGACGCGGCGGCGCGCCGCCGACCCGGCGGGGGCTGCGCGCCACTCCACGGCCAGGACCACGACCGTCAGGACCCCGAGCCCGGCCGCGAGCCCCAGGTACGGCACGTGCGTCTGCGCACAGAACGAGGCCGCGAAGACGGCCACCGGCAGCATGGCCAGGTCGTGGCACGCCACCGACCACACGGCCAGCAGCAACACGACCCACCACAGCACCGGGAGGTACGGGTTCCAGGGCTGCGTGAGCATCGTCAGCCCGTAGCCCGAGATCAGCACCACCAGGAGGGCGGCCATCGCGATGGCCAGGCGGACGCCGCCCCGCCGCACGCCGATCAGCAGGGCCGTGCCCAGCGCCACCAGGTTGAGCACGACCGTTGCGGCCTGCATGCCCCACGCCGACGAACCGAACAGGCGATACAAGGGCGTCACCAGGTAGAAGCTGAGCGGGCCGGGGTGGCTGCCCTGCTCGGCGAGGCTGGGGCCGATGCGACCGGGCAGGCCGATCAACGGCGTGTGACCCGTGCCCACGTCGCGCAGGCGCAGCTCGGTCATGGCGAGGTCGAGCACGGGGTACCAGTGGGGCCGGCGGAGTGCCACGGCGGCCACCACGAGAGGAAGCCCGACGAGGATCAGGAGTACGCCGACGATCGCCCAGCGAGGCGGACGCCGACGACTCTCGCCCTGGTCAGCGGCCTCGTCGGGGGCCTTCGGCTCGGGCGCCCCGGCGACCTCGACGGCGCGTGTCCCGACCGAAGACATGGCGGCCGAGTATAGGAGCGGCCCCTCGCGGCAACCGGGAACGGCCCGGGTCCACGGCGGATGGGGCAGGGTCCGCATGGGGGCGCCCGCTCGGCCCTGCCTCTAACCTGCCCACCCCGTGGAGGACGCGGCGAGCAGCACGGCGACGCAGGAGGTGCCGCCCGTGCCTGCGGCGGCACCGTCGCCGGCGCGCCGGCGGGCCCTGCCGTGGGTCCTGCCGCTCGGAGTGGTGGCGCTCGCCTGCCTGCTCCCGTTGATCGAGCTGTGGGGCTCGCCCGGGCCCCCGATGGAAGAGGGCTTCATGCTCGTCTTCCCGGAGCTGGTGCTCCACGGCGAGATACCCAACCGCGACTTCCTGCACCTCTACGGTCCGGGCAGCCTGTGGGTCCTCGCCGGCGCGTTCAAGGTGTTCGGCACGACGCTGGCGACCGAGCGCGTGGTCGGGTTCCTGCAGCAGCTGGGTGTCGTGTTCGGCGTCTTCGCCCTGCTGCGTCCCTGGGGCCGCTGGGTGGCCGCGGTCGGCGGTGCCATGACGGCGGTCATCCTCGTCCCCACCATCGGGCTCACCGCTCTGCCCTGGACCGGCGGGCTCGCCCTCGGCCTCTGGGCGCTGAACCACGCCCTCGGCGCGGTCGACGCCGCCGCCGGTTCGTCCCGCCGGCGGCGGGGGCTGGTCATTGCCGGCCTCCTGGCCGGCGCGGCGTTGCTGTACCGGCCCGACCTCGTCGTCGCCATCGGCTTGTCGTTGGCCGTGCTGTGGTGGGGGCTCGAGAGCGTCGATCGGCTGCGGTTCGCCGGGGCCCTGGCGCTGGCGCTCTCGCCCTACCTCCTGCACACTGCCCTGGCGGGCGTCGGGAACGTCGTGGACGGCCTGGTGCTCCAGCCGGTGTTCGACCTGCGGCCCGGGCGCAGCCTGCCGTTCCCCCCGTCGTGGGATCACTTCGACGGCTTCCTGCAGCGGGCGGGGGCGCTGATCGAGCCGTCGTGGCCGCTGCCGGCCCCCGGCACGCCTGCGCAGCTCGGCCTGTGGGCGGGGCTGCTGTTCGCGGCCAACGCCGCGCTGGTGGCCATGGGGGTGGTCGCCTGGCGCCGAGGCGACCGCCGGCTCCTGGCCCTGGCGCTGTTCAGCGTCGGCCTGCTTCCCCAGGCGATACAGCGGGCGGACTCCACCCACCTCGCCTGGGTGAGCTGCGTGCCGCTCGGCCTGCTGCCGGCGGCCGTGGTCGAGGCGCAACGCACCTGGCGACCGCGCTGGCGGCCGGAAGCCACGGTCGCCCTGGCGGGTGCCGTGCCGGTGGTCGCCACCCTGGCGCTGGCGCCCACGTTCATCTGGGGCGTCTACGGGGATTACGTGGGGCGCAGCTTCGGGTTCAACGAGATCGAGGCCGGCACCATGCGGCACGGTGACCGTGTCTTCCACTACGGCCGGCTCGACGCCGTCGACGCCGTCAACGCCATGCTGCCCGACGTCGCTCGGATCACCCGCCCGGGCGACAGCCTGTTCGTCGGCACCGGCGACCTACGCAAGACGCCGTACAGCGAGGCGTTCCTCTACCACCTGTTGCCGGAGCTCGAACCGGCGACCCAGTACATCGAGATGGACCCCGGCATCGCCAACGCCGCCGATTCCGGCATGGCCGACGAGCTCCGTCGGGCCGACATCGCCATCCTGTCGTCGATCCGGGACGACTGGGACGAGCCCAACGACTCGCGCGTGTTCGGCCCCAACGAGCCCAACGAGGTCATCGAGGACGAGTTCTGCCTGGTGGAGTCGTATGGCCGAGGGCTGTTCGGGCGCGGCCTCTACGAGCTCTACCGGCGCTGTTGACCGAGACGCGCGCCTCACAGGTGACCGATGCCCCTCCCGGCCAGCGCAGGTAGCAGGCGATCGCCGCGAGTAACGTCCCCAGCCACGGCGACTGGGGCTCTGCATGATGCTGACGACCATTCCCCGGGAGTCCGGGAGCACATGAGCACGGCCACGGTCACCGACCCGGCGGCGACGCCCGAGGGAAGCACGACCCAGGTCGACATCATCGTGCCCGTGCACAACGAGGCCCACGTCGTGGCCGACAACGTGGGCCGCCTCCACGGCTACCTGTCCGACCACTTTCCGTTCTCCTGGCGGATCACCGTCGTGGACAACGCCAGCACCGACGGCACCTGGGTCATCGCCCGACAGCTGGACGCGAGCCTTCCCGGTGTCCGGGCACTGCACCTCGACCGCAAGGGGCGGGGCCTCGCGCTCCGGACGGCGTGGAACCAGAGCGACGCCCAGGTCGTCGCGTACATGGACGTCGACCTCTCCACCGACCTCGACGCGCTGCTGCCACTGGTTGCCCCGCTCGTGTCCGGCCACAGCGACATCGCCATCGGCTCGCGCCTCACGCCCGGCTCACGCGTGGTGCGTGGGCCGCGTCGGGAGGTCATCTCGCGCGCGTACAACCTGTTGCTCCGGGTCGTCCTGCGCACCCGGATCCGGGACGCACAGTGCGGCTTCAAGGCCGGACGCGCCCCTGCGGTGCGGGCCCTGCTGCCGCTCATCGAGGACGACGGCTGGTTCTTCGACACCGAGCTGCTGGTCCTGGCCGAGCGCTCCGGCCTACGGATCCACGAGGTGCCGGTCGACTGGGTCGACGACCCCGACACGCGCGTCGACCTGTGGCGCACGGCGGTCGCCGACCTGAGGGGCGTCCGGCGGATCCTGCGCCATCCCCGCTGGCTCATCGACGATGGGCTGTCCGGCGTGGTCCGGCCCGACCTGCCCGTCGGGCTCGGTCCCCAGCTGGTGCGCTTCTCCACCGTCGGCCTGGTGTCGACCGTGGTGTACGTCGTCCTCTACGGCCTCCTGCGCTCGCCGCTGGGACCGTGGTGGGCCAACACCGTTGCCCTGCTGATCACCATGCTCGGCAACACCCAGGCCAACCGGGCCTGGACCTTCCGGCGCGGAGGGCGGAAGGGGCTGGCGCGCAGCTACGCCGCCGCCGGCGCCGCCTTCGTCGTCGGCCTCACCACGTCCACCGCCGCGCTGGTCGCGGTGCGGGCGGTCATCGACGATCCCCCGCTGCTTGCCGACATGATCGCCCTGGTGCCGGCGAGCATCGTGGCCACGGCGGTGCGCTTCCTCCTGTTCCGTCATTGGATCTTCCGACCCGGCCGCGTGCGTTGATGGGTTCCTGATGGCAAGGCGGCCACGAGCTAACTTGCGCACGCCCGCGTCCGACGCGGGCGCTCGTATGCGAACCCTGATCATCATCCCGACCTACCTCGAGGCCGAGAACATCCCCGACATCCTCCGCGAGCTGCGGGGGTCCGTTCCCGACGCCGACATCCTGGTCGTCGACGACAGCAGCCCCGATGGCACGGCCGAGCTCGCCAGGGCCACGGGGGACGAGCTCGGCCGGATCGACACCCTGGTCCAGTCCGGCAAGGGCGGGCTGGGCGTCGCCTACCGGGCCGGCTTCGCCCACGGCTTCGCCCACGGGTACGACGTGATCGTCCAGATGGACGCCGACTTCTCGCACCAGCCCGCGGCGCTGCCCGAGCTGCTGGGCGAGATCGATGCCGGTGCCGACGTGGCCGTCGGCTCGCGCTACGTGCCCGGCGGTGACATCCCCAACTGGCCCGCCACCCGCCGCGTCCTGTCGCGGGTGGGCAACCGCTACGCATCGACGCTGCTCGGGCTCGGGATACGCGACGCGACGTCCGGCTTCCGCGCGTACCGCGCCGCGATGCTCCGATCGGTCGTCGCCGGCGCCACCCGCGCCACCGGCTACGGCTTCCAGGTCGAGCTCGCGTACCGGGCCCACCATCTCGGCGCTCGCATCGTCGAGGTGCCGATCACGTTCAACGACCGGGTCCGGGGCGTGTCGAAGATGTCGTGGCACATCATCGGCGAGGCCATGTCGCTGGTGACGTGGTGGGGCGTGCGCGACCGGGTGCTCCGGCGGGTTCGCCGAACCGACGGCCTGCGGGCCGGCGAGCCGACCGCCGGCGGCGCCGACGCCGCCGATGCGACCGGGTCGGTCGTCGACGGCGGCGGCTCGGGCGAGCCCAGCACCACGACGGGGACGACCGCAGGAGCCGCCGCCGACGCCTGAGCCCCGGCGGCTTCGGTGCTCCTAGTACGGCCAGGTCTCGCCGTCGTGTCCGAGCACGCGGGCGACGCGTCCCAGCCGCGCCACCATCAAGGCCTTGATCGCCACGTTGCGCGTGAACCATGGCACCTGGGCTAGCTGGCGGCCGACGTTGGCCAGGCGGGCACGCCACGTCGTCAGCGGTTCCCGGCGGTACTCGGCGAGCGAGCGGCTGCGGCCGACGTAGCGCCACCCGCCCGCGGGCACCAGCTCGGCGGCGATGGCTGCGGTCACGCCCACCGACGAGAAGGCGTCGTGGATCAGCATCGATCCCCCCGGGACCACCCGGGCGCCCCATCGCCGGACGTCGTCCCGGGCCGGGCCGAAGCGGTGTGCGCCATCGACGTGCAGCAGGTCGACGGGCCCGTCGACGTCGGCCAGCGCCTCGTGGCTGAACTTGCGCACGTGGGACACGCGGTCGCGCACGCCCGCACGGTCGAGGTTGGCCACGAAGACCTTGCAGTCCTCCGCCGCGGCGTCGGCGTGGCCGTGGATCTCCTGCGGACCACGGTCGTTGCCGGCGTGGGGATCGATGGCCACGATCTCGACGCCGGGCGGCGCCGAACGGGCAATGGCGATCGTAGAGCGACCGCGGAAGCTCCCGATCTCGACGATGCGGCCACCGGCCGGCACCGCCGCGGCAAGCGCCGCCAGCCGGGCCAGTTGGTCGGGGCTGAACCAGCCCTCAACGCCGTCGAGAGCCGCCACCAGATCGCCGGGCAGCAACGCATCGGTGGTCGCCATCGGCCGCCTTCGCCTGCTCCCTCTCCTCGCCACCCGTCCCGGACTAGCGTGCACGGCTTGGTCACATTAGCTGCGGGAGGACGACGACGAGCATGAGCAACGCCGCGCACCACCCCGCCAAGATCGGCGACCTGGCGGCCTCCGCCGGGGTCCGCCGCATCCACGTGCTCGCGTGGCGCGACCTCGACGACATCGAGGCCGGGGGCTCCGAGCTCCACATCCACGAGGTGGTCAGGCGGTGGGCGGCAGCCGGTCTCGAGGTCACCATGCGCACGTCGTGGGCCCAGGGCCAGCCCACCGAGGCAGTCCGCGACGGCTACGCCGTCATCCGCCGGGCGGGTCGGCACATGGTCTTCCCCCGGGCGGCGGCGGCCGAGCTGTTCCGCCGGACCGGGCCCCGCGACGTGCTGGTCGAGATCTGGAACGGCATGCCGTTCCTCAGCCCGGTGTGGAACCCCGGGCCGCGCGTCATCCTCCTCCATCACCTTCACGCCGAGATGTGGGCCATGACCCTGGGGCCGAGGCTGGGCGCGCTGGGCGAGCTGTTCGAGCGGCGCGTGGCGCCGCCGCTCTACCGCCGCTCGACGATCGCCACGCTGTCCGAGTCGTCGAAGCGGGAGCTGGTGAGCGAGCTCGGGTTCTCGCCCGACCGCGTCACGGTCGTCCCTCCGGGGATCGACCCGCGCTACTCGCCGGGGGGGACTCCCGAGTCGCCCGAGCCACTGGCGGTGGCCGTCGGGCGGCTGGCACCGGTGAAGTGCTACGACGTCCTGGTGCGCGCCGCACATGCCGCCCGCCGGCGGGTCCCCGGCCTGCGGCTGGAGATCGTCGGCGAGGGCTTCGAGCGGCCACTGATCGAGTCGGTCGTCGATGAGCTCGACGCCGGCGCGTGGATCACGCTCTGCGGGTCGGTCACCGAGGCCGAGAAGATCGATCTGTACCGGCGGGCGTGGATCATCGCCTCGGCGTCGGCCCGCGAGGGCTGGGGCATGACGCTGACCGAGGCCGCGGCCTGCGGCACCCCGGCGGTGGCGACCCGCATCGCCGGCCACCAGGACGCGGTCCTGGACGGCGTCAGCGGTCTGCTGACGGCCCACGACCCGGACGCGCTGGGGGCGGCGATGGCCCGGGTCCTCGGCGACAGGGCCTTCCGGGAGCGGCTCGGGCGCGGCGCGCTCGATCGCGCCGCCGAGCTCACGTGGAGCAACACCGCGACCGAGCTCATGCGGGTGGTCGCCACCGAGGTGTCGCGGCGCCACGCACGATGAGGAACCCCCTCCCGAGACCGGCCTTGGCGACACGCCTGTCGGCGGCCCGCCTGCGCGCCGTGCTCCCCGCTCGTGACGCCCCAGGCGCCGAGCCGCTCGGGCTTCGACACCGCGTCTCCCGCTCTTGGCGCTCTGTGCCGGGCCGCTCGGGCCGGGGGCCTCGGCTTCGCTCCGCGTCGGGAGAGTCGGTCCGGCTGCACCTGGGGTTGGCGGCGGCGGCGTACATCCCGTTGTTGCTGACGCAACCCGGCTGGGTGAGCGCGGACACCAAGACCTACCTCTACCTCGATCCCGGGAGGCTTCTCGGCCGCGCCTGGTCCCTGTGGGACCCGTCGATCGGGCTGGGGACGGTCACCCACCAGTACATCGGCTTCCTGTGGCCCATGGGCCCGTTCTTCTGGCTGGCCGACATCGCGGGGATCCCCGACTGGGCCGCGCAGCGGCTGTGGTGGGGCACGATCATCTTCGCAGCCGGCGCGGGCATGGCGTACCTGCTCCGGACGCTCGGCTGGCGTGGGTCGGGGCTGGTCGTCGCCACCTTCGCGTATGCGCTGTCGCCCTACCTGCTGACGCTGGTGGCGAGGCTGTCGGCCATCCTGCTGCCGTTCGCCGGCCTGCCGTGGCTGGTGGCGTTCACGATCCGCACCGTGCGCACCAGGGGCTGGCGCTACCCGGCGCTGTTCGCGCTCACGGTCGCCACCTGCGGCAGCGTCAACGCCACGGCCCTGCTGCTCGTGGGGCTGGCGCCGGCGCTGTGGCTCGTCCACGCGGTCTGGGTGGCCAGGGAGGTGTCGCTGCGCCGCGCCCTCATGGCCATCCCCCGGCTGGCGGTCCTGACGATCCCGGTGTCGGCATGGTGGATCGCCGGGCTCTCGGTGCAGGCGACGAACGGCATCGAGATCCTGCGCTACAGCGAGACCGCCCGGACCGTGTCGCTGGTCTCGGTCAGCCAGGAGGTCCTGCGCGGCCTCGGGTACTGGTTCTTCTACGGCAGTGACCGGCTCGGCCCCTGGATCGAGCCCAGCACGTACTACACGCAGTCACCGGGCCTCATCGCCCTCACCTTCCTGCTGCCCATCGCCGGGCTCGTGGGCGCCGTGATCGCCCGGTGGCGCCACCGCGCGTACTTCGTGATGCTCGCGGCGGTCGGCGTCGCCGTTGCGGTCGGCGCGTACCCGTGGGAGGACGGGCCCCTGTGGCCCTGGCCGCGGGCGGTCAAGCGCCTTCTCCTGACCGACGTGGGCATGTCGATGCGCAGCCTGCCCCGGGCCGTTCCCCTCGTGGCCCTCGGTCTGGCCGTGCTGCTCGGCGCCGGGCTGACCAGCCTGGTGCGACGCTGGCCCCGCTGGGACCGGCCGGCGCTCATCGGCGGCGTCGCCGTGACGATCCTGGCACTTCCGCCGCTGTGGCTGGGGCAGCTCGTGCCCGAGAACCTGCGGCGCCGGGAGATCCCCGCCTACTGGCAGGAGGCAGCCGACCATCTCGAGTCGGAGGGTCACGTCACCCGCGTCCTGGCGGTACCCGGCAGCGACTTCGCCAGCTACCGCTGGGGGAACACGGTCGACCCCATCCTTCCCGGGCTGGTCGACCGCCCCTCGGCGCAGCGCGAGCTCATCCCCTACGGATCGCCGGCCTCCGCAAACTTGCTCAACGCCCTCGACCTGCGGTTCCAGGAGCGCACCGCCGACCCGGACAGCATCGCCCCCATCGCCCGGTTGATGCGGGCGGGTGAGGTCCTGGTGCAGAGCGACCTCCAGTACGAGCGCTACAACACCCCCCGGCCGCGCAACTTCTGGGACCTGATGACGTCCGCCCCGGGGCTGGACCAGCCCGACGAGTTCGGGCCCCAGGAACCCAACGCCACGGTCCCCGAGGTCCAGCTCGACGACGAGCTGACCATCCTCACCGATCCCGCGCTGCCCGATCCCCCCGGGGTGGCCACGTTTCCCGTCAGCGATCCGGTGCCGATCGTGTCGGCGCACAGGCCCGGCAACGCCCTCCTCGTCGCCGGTGACGGGGCGGGGCTGGTCGACGCCGCCGGCGCCAGACTCATCGACGGCACCGAGCTCATCCGCTACAGCGCCAGCCTGGACGACGACGAGATCGCCGCCGCGCTCGACGACGGTGCCGCCCTGCTGCTCACCGACTCGAACCGCAAGCGGGGCGAGCGCTGGACCACGATTCGCCACACCCGCGGGTACACCGAGGCCGCCGACGAGGAGCCTCTGGTCACCGACATCAGCGACAACCGCCTGCCGGTCTTCCCGGACGCCACCAGCGACACCCAGACGGTTTCGGTCTACGACGGCGGCCTCGAGGCCAGGGCCACGAGCTACGGGAACCCGGTGACGTTCACGCCCGAGGAACGGGCCGCCTACGCCGTCGACGGCGACCCCGGGACGGCCTGGCGGGCGGCAGCGTTCTCGGATGCGCGTGGCGAGCGCCTCGAACTGACGCTGACCAACCCGGTCACGACCGACCGCATCACCCTGCTGCAGCCCACCACGGAACCCCGCAACCGCTTCATCGAATCGGTCCGGCTGCGGTTCGACGACGGCGACGCCGTCGACGTCGACCTCACCGGCCGATCACGCGATGAACCCGGCCAGGTGATCACGTTCCCGAGCCGCACGTTCCAGACCCTGTCGCTCGAGATCCTGTCCGACACGTCCGGCGACGACATCGTTCGGTACGCAGGATTCTCCAGCGTGGGCTTCGCCGAGGTCACGATCGGTGACGACGCCCGTGTCGACGAGATCGTCCGCCTCCCCAACGACCTGCTCGAGGCCGCCGGGGCCGATTCGATGGACCACCCGCTGGCGATCAGCCTCAACCGCCTGCGTCAGGATCCCAGCGACACCACCCGCCTCGACGAGGAGCGCGCCATCTCGCGGCGGTTCACCGTGCCGTCCGCCCGCAACTTCTCCCTCACCGGGGAAGCGCGCCTGTCTCCCCGGGCCGATGCCGTCGCCATCGACGGCCTGCTGGGCCGCCCGCACGACGGCTCCACCACGTGGGCCCGGGCCAGCGACAGCCTGGCGGGCAGCGTCGAGGTTGCCAGCGCCGCCTTCGACGGCGACCCGGCCACGGCTTGGAACACGGCCCGCACCGAGCCGAACCGCCAGTGGGTCGAGGTCAACCTCCCCGAGCCGCAGACCGTCGAGCGTCTCCCCCTGACCATCGTCGCCGACCGCCTGCACTCGGTCCCCACCGAGATCGAGCTGACGGTGGATGGGCGGTCGCTGGGGCGGCTCCCACTGCCCCCCATCGAGAGCCGGGACGAGCAGAACGCCACCGCGACGGTGGACGTGCCGCTGCCCGAGCCTGCGACGGGGTCGTCGTTCCGCCTGCGGTTCACGGGCATGAGGGCCGTGACGACCAACGACTGGTCGAGCGACCGCCCCGTCGACCAGCCGGCCGCACTGGCCGAGATCGGCCTGCCGGGGCCGACCGTCCCTGCCCGCCCCGACGCCTTCGACAGCGGCTGCCGGGACGACCTGCTCAGCATCGACGGTGAGCCCGTGGCGGTGCGGGTCACCGGGACGATGGCCGCCGCCCTGGCTCGCCAGCCGCTGGCGATCGCGACGTGCGGCGGCAGCGCCGGGCCCGTCGAGCTCGACGGCGGCGACCACGACGTCCGTGCGGCGCGTGGGGACGTCCGGGGGATCGACTTCGACCAGCTCGTCCTGCGCTCGGCCGCCGGCGGAGCCGCGTCGTCGGCGACGGGACCCCTGGTGGCCGAAGCCGTTGCCGCCGGCTCCGACGACACGGTCGCCGCGGCACCGGACGTGACGGTGCTGCACGAGGGTCGGGACCGGGTCGAGGTGGAGGTCTCCGGCGCACGCCCGGGCGAGCCGTTCTGGCTGGTGTTGGGCCAGAGCTTCAACGAGGGCTGGACGGCCAGCATCGACGGTGAGCGGATCGCCGACCCCGAGTTGGTCGACGGGTTCGCGAACGGCTGGCAGGTCGTGCCCGACGCCGAGTCGTTCGTCGTCGACCTGCGCTTCGCTCCCCAGCGGCGCGTCGACCTCGCCATCGCGGTGTCGGCGGTGGCGGCGGCCGTGTGCCTGGTGCTGACCATCCGCCGACCCCGCCCCGCGTTCATCGCCCCGTCGTCCCTGGCCGAGCCCTACTCGAGGGTCCTGGCGTTCCGCTACGAGGGCGCGCTCCCGACCATGCGCACGGCGGTGCTGACGGGGTTGGGCGTCGGGCTGCTGGCGTTCTTGGTGGCGGGCCCGGCCGTCGGGGCGGTCGTCGGCACGGCCGCCGGCCTCGGGGCACGCCACGAGACCTTCCGCCGCTGGCTGCTGCTGGGGAGCCCGCTCGCCCTCGGGGTCGCGGCCCTCTATGTGCTCTACATCCAGGTGCGCCACGGGCCGGAGCCGGGCTTCGAGTGGCCCATCGAGATGGACCGCGTGCATCCGTTCGGATGGCTGGCGATCCTGCTGGTGGTGGCCGACGTGATCGTCGATCGCGTATGGCAAGCTCGACGCACGGACACATGACGGCTACCGACAGCGGTTTCATCTTCGGCGTCGATCTCGACGGCGTATGCGGCGACTACACGGGCGCCCTGCGCGACATCGTCGCCCGGCACCGGCAGGTCGACCCCGAGTCGCTCCCCCTCGAGCGCTCCTGGGACTTCCGCGAGTGGGGCCTGTCGGCCGCCGAGTTCGAGCGGATCCATCAGGCGGCGGTCCTCGAACACCGGATCTTCCGGACCATGCCGGCCTTCGAGGGCGTCGCCGAGGTGTTGTGGCGGCTGTCGGATGCCGGCATCTGGATCCGCATCATCACCCACCGCCTCTACGTGAACTGGGGCCACCGGGTCGCCGTCGCCGACACGGTGGACTGGCTCGACACCATGAACATCCCCTACCGGGACCTGTGCTTCCTGGGCGTCAAGCCGCAGGTGGAGGCCGACTGCTACGTGGAGGACGCGCCGCACAACGTCGCCGCCCTACGCGAGACCGGCGCCTACGTGATCGTCTTCGACCAGCCCTACAACCGCGGCATCGACGGGCCGCGCGCCGCCGACTGGGCGAGCGTCGAGGACCTGGTCGGCGCCCGGGTCGCCGAGCTGGGCCTGAGCCTGCAGGCGCCCTTGCCGGGGTTCGAGGACGCCCGCGGCCGGCTGCAGCGGCGGGTCGCCCGCCCGACACCCTGACCCGCTGACGCCCGCTACAACCTCGAACTTGCCGCAGTTGCGGTGGTCATGGCAGCGCTAAGTGCGGCACGTTCGGACGAGGTGCTGTGGCGGCGGGCCGTAGCGGCGACACAGGTGGTCGGCGATCGCCCGCAGGCGCGCCCGCGGCGACCAGTACGGGCCCCGCCGGGCGGGGACGACCAGGCCGGCGCCCAGTTGCCACAGGGCGATGATCAGCCGGATGGTCGCGTGGTAGCGCCCCGAGTGCTCCCGGACCATGAGCAGCGTGTTGCGGAGCTGCAGGTAGTCGACGACGCCGGCGTGGGACCCGACGTCCTGATTGCGCACCCCGGCGCCGCGCACCACCCCGACCTCCCAGCCCCGCTCCTGCGCCCGCAGGGCCAGCTCGGCCTCCTCGCAGTACGCGAAGTAGCGCTCGTCGAAGAGGCCCACGTCCTCGAGGCAGTGGCGGCGGGCGACCATCAGCGTGCCGTGGGGATACCCGGCGGGCTCCCAGCCGTCGGCGACGGTCGCCTCGGCGGGAATGGCCCCGAAGTACCGATCGAGCACCGGCGTGAGGCCGTCGCCGACGTCGGCCGACGCCAGCCCGGCGCCGGGTCGCGCGCCCACCTCGGCGAGCAGCCGGCGCAGGCACCCGGGCTCCGGCTCGGCGTCGTGGGGCGCCACGCCCAGCCAGGGCGCCGGATCGTGCCTCAGGAACCAGCGGAAGCCGGCGTTGGCGCCGGGCCCGAAGCCGGTGTTGGCCCCCAGCTCCAACACGTCGACGGCGGCCGGCAGCGATGCCCGCAGCCGCGCCAGGTCCGGCTCCGGAGATCCGTTGTCCACCATGAGGACCCGCACCGGCACCCCCTGGTCGAGGAACAAGCGTGCAGTGCGCACCGCCGCGGCGGGCCGCCGGCGATGGACGATGACGAGATCGAGGGCCGGGGGCGGCACCAACGGAGCGCCGCTCGGCGCCGCGTCCGGGTCCCGGACGGTCGCCACGCCCGGGTCGGGGGCGGTCACCACGTCCTCGTCGGCGGTCGCCACGCCCGGGTCGGGGGCGGTCACCACTTCCGCGTCGGGGGCGGTCGCCGCCTCCGGGTCGGGGGCGGTCACCACCGAGGCATCGCCGGCCGGGTCCGGGCCCGAGGTCATGGGTTCCACCGCTGCGCGCCTGAGGTCATAGGTTCCGGAAGCGGAACCTATTGCCTCCGCCCCGGACGGGCGGAACCGATGGCCTCGGGACTCGTCCCCGCCAGGCCCTACCATCGTCCGGTTGTGACCCCACCCGCCGCATCGTCCCGGCCCGACCCCCTGCCGCCCGAGCTCGATGCCGCACGCCGGCTGCTCGCCTACTGCGACGCCTCACCCTCGCCGTACCACGCCTGCGCCACCGCGGCCGCCATGCTCGGCGAGGCGGGGTTCACCGAGCTGGCCGAGGATGCCGCCTGGCCCGGGGGCCCGGGCGGCCGGTTCGTGGTCCGCGGCGGCAGCCTGGTCGCGTGGGTGGTCCCGGCCGGGCACGAGCCCCACGCCGGCTTCCGGATCGTGGGCGCGCACACCGACAGCCCCAACCTGCGGGTCAAGCCCCGGCCCGACCTGGCGCGGGCGGGTGCCCGCCAGCTCGGCGTCGAGGCGTACGGCGGCGTGCTGCTCAACAGCTGGCTCGACCGCGACCTGGGGCTCTCGGGCCGGGTGGCGATCCGGGGCGACGGTGCCGGCGCCACCCTCCGCCTGCTCCACGCCGACCGGGCCGTTTGCTGCATCCCCCAGCTGGCCATCCACCTGGACCGGGAGGTGACCCAGAAGGGACTGGTCGTCGACGCCCAGCACCACCTGTCCCCGATCTGGGGCATCGCCGACGGCGCCTCACCGGTCGAGGGGCAGTTCCGCAGCTTCGTGGCGGAGGAGCTGGGCGTCGACGCGAACGACGTGCTCTCGTGGGACCTGATGCTCCACGACCTGGCGCCGGGCGCACTGGTCGGGCGGGACGACGAGCTGATCGCGTCGGCCCGGCTCGACAACCTGGCGTCGTGCTGGGCGGCGGTCGAGTCGCTGCGCGAGGTGTCGGCATCCGGCGTCGAGGCCGGCGGGCCCGTCCGGGTGGTCTGCCTCTTCGACCACGAGGAGATCGGATCGACGTCCGATCGGGGGGCGGCGTCGTCGCTGCTGCCGACGGTGCTCGAGCGCATCGTGACGGCCGGGGGTGGCGAGCGCGACGCCTTCCACCGGGCGTTGGCGCGCTCGGCGTGCCTTTCGGCGGACATGGCCCACGCCACCCACCCCAACTACGCCGACCGCCACGATCCACAGCACCAGGTGGTGCTCAACGGCGGCCCGGTGGTCAAGGTCAACGCCAACGTCCGCTACGCCACCGACGCGCCGGGGAGCGCGCTGGTGGCGCTGGCCGCAGAGCAGGCCAAGGTCCCCCTGCAGGCGTTCGCCATGCGCAGCGACCTGCCGTGCGGCTCGACCATCGGCCCGGTCACCGCCGCTCGCCTGGGCATGACCACGGTGGACGTCGGCATGCCCCAGCTGGCCATGCACGCGGCTCGTGAGCATGCCGGCAGCCACGATCCGGCCGCCTACCAGGCGCTGATGGCCGCCTTCCTCGACCCCGCCTGAGCTCGTGGACGTCCACGAGGCCCGCACGGTGCTGGAGGTGGCGGACGGCGACGGCTGGGACGCGGTGCGGGCCTCCTACCGGCGCCTCATCCGTGCCGCGCATCCCGACCGAGCGGGCGGAACCACGCGGGCGGCCGCCCGCCTGAACGAGGCCTACGCGGTGTTGAGCCGCGCCCGCCGGCACGGATCGCGGGTGGGAACCGCGACCGCACCCGCCGGCACGGCCCGCCGCCCGCGCCCGCCGGGCCCGCCTCCGCCGCCTCCCCCACCCCGGGTCGGAACCGCGGTCGTCGGCGACGACACGCTGCTGCTGGCCGCCGCCCCGCCGGAGGGGTTCGCCCTGCTGCTCGAGGCCGGCCACCGCATCGGCTCGGTCAGCTACGTCGACCGGAGCTGCGGGATCCTCGAGGTCGTGGTGCACCACGCGGGCGAGACGTGCTCGCTGCTGGTGACCCTGCAGGGCCGGGGCCACGGCACCGAGGCGGTGTTCGCCCTCGAGTCGCTCGAGCGGGCCGCCAGTCTGTCCCCCGAGCCCTACGCGCGCCGCCTGGCGGAGATGCTTGGTTAGAGTTTTCGCGGTGTCCGACCTCCCCACCACCGACGAGGAGTGGCGCGAGCGCCTCGACCCCCTCCAGTTCGACGTGACCCGGCGCGGCGGCACCGAACGGGCCTTCACCGGGATTTACTGGGACGAGAAGGGCGACGGCACGTACCGCTGCGTGGCCTGTGGCCAGGCGCTGTTCTCCTCGGACACCAAGTACGACTCGGGTACCGGGTGGCCCAGCTTCTGGGAGCCGCTGAACAGCGAGGCGGTCGAGACGGTGACCGACACCAGCCACGGCATGATCCGCACCGAGGTCCGGTGCTCGCGCTGCGGCTCCCACCTCGGGCACGTGTTCGACGACGGTCCCCAGCCCACCGGGCTGCGCTACTGCATGAACTCGGCCGCGCTCGACCTGGACCGGGCCGAGTAGCGGACGGCGTCAGACGTCGAGGCGGGGACGCACCTCGCCCCAGAGCAGCCGGTAGGCGCGGGCCGCCCGGCTGTGGGGTGCGGTGACCACCACCGGCGCCCGCTCCACCCCCATGAGCTCGACCTCGGTGGCGGCCGGGATCGAGGCCTGGACCACGTCGGCGGGGTTGGTGGCGGGGAGGGTGGCCACCACGTCGCGGTGCAGCCGCTTGCGGCCGTCGACCATGGAGAAGAAGGCCACGATCCGCGGCCGCCGGTCGACCTCGCCGGCCACGAAGTCTCCCAGTTGGGTGAACGTGCGCAGCGTCAGCGTCGAGGGGATGAGGGGCACGAGCAGGGCATCGGCGGCCTCGAAGACGCTCTCGGACACCAGGGAGATCGACGGCGGGCAGTCCAGCATCGCGAGGTCGTAGTGGTCGGCGAGCGGAGCGATCACCTTGCGCAGCCGGCGTGCCGGCTTCCCCGCGGCGTCGAGGGCCAGGTCCATGTGGCGGTAGGAGAAGTCAGCCGGCAGCAGGTCGAGGCCCTCGACGTCGGTTCCCCGCAGCAGGTCGGTCACGTCGCTGCGGCCCCGGACGAGCTTGCCCCCGCCGCCCTTGATCTTGGGCCTCACCCGGAACAGGAACGATGCCGCCCCCTGGGGATCGAGGTCCCAGAGCAGCGTGCGCAGCCCGTCCTGTGCCGCCAGCGCCGCGAGGTTCACTGCGGCCGATGTTTTTCCCACGCCCCCCTTGATGTTGTAGGTGGCGGCGACTCTCACGAAAACACCTTTGCCACCAGCGCCTGCTGGTCAGCGGTGGCGAAGGCGTCGAAGCGCTCGGCGAAGGCGTCGCGGGCCTCGCGCTGCTCGGCGTCGAGCCGGTCCACGAGGACGCCGAGGGCCAGCAGGGCAGCCGGCCCGCCGGTGCTCTTCGCCAGCTCGCCGGCGAGGCCCCGCAGGTAGGACGCCTGCACCTCGCGGTCCTGGTGGACGCCGAGCACGTCCTGCAGCTCCTTCAGCGACCGCACCATGGGCTTGACCACGTCACGCGGCCACAGCCCGCCGAACAGCTCCAGCAGGTAGCGCAGCTCCTTGCCCCGCTTGCGCAGCTCGTGCAGGTCCCCGGCCGGGCTGGTGGCGTCGATCGCCGCGCCCATGGCCAGCATCCGCCGGTAGACGTTGCGGATCCGGCGGCCGGCGACGTCGACGATGGGCCTCCTGGCGTCCGGGCGCGCCGCGGCCGGTCCCAGGTCACCGGCCAGGAATGCCCGGTAGTCGTCCCAGGCCTGCCGGTAGGTCGGCCCCCGCAGCTCGCGACGCAGGGCCCGGAGCGCGGCGGCGCGGTGGCGGACCAACAACGCCCGCACGGGCGCCAGGGCCGCGTGACGCTCGACCGGGATGGCCGATACCAGGTGGTCCCAGTCCAACAGCTGGACATCGAGGTCACGCGTCGGGCCCGTGACCGCCTGGACCCAGCGGAGGGCGTCTCGCTGCGTGGCCAACGGTTCGGGCGGGAAGGCCCGCTTGAGCTCACGCAGCACCGAGCGGCTGCGCCGCACGGCCACGCGCAGGTCGTGGAGGAACTCGGTGTCGAGGTCGGCGAGCGTCCCGGGGAGGTTGGCTTCGACCATCCCCGCCAGGTCGCCGAGCACCGCCAGCGCCGCCCGGTCGGTGCGCTGGTCGGGGCGCAGGGCGACCCGAACCTTGGTCCGAATCCCCTCCGGATCTCCGCCAGCCGCGGCGATGGCCTCGTCGGCGAGGCCGATCGGGGCGTCGATCAGCCCACCCTTGGGGCCCCGCCGGAGCGCGGCCGTGACCTGGCCCAGCGGCTTCGGGTAGCCGAGGACGCCGCTGACGTCCACGCGGGGCGTGAGCGGTACCGCCTCGCCGTTGCCGCCGCCCACCAACGCCGCCGGCGTGGCCAGCGACACGCGCGCCACGGTCTTGTCGTCGGCGTTGAGCACCCGCACCAGTTGGGCCCCGACCCTGACGTTGGCCAATGGCAGCAGCGCCCGGTTCTCGAGGATCGGTACCAGCCGCTCGCGGAGCGCTCCGGCGGGCAGGTCGCGCAGCAGGTAGCGGTTCCGCCGGGGGCGTCGTACGTCGGCGAGGAGCGGCGGCCGGCCGCCCGGCTCCCGCAACACCAGTCGCGGCCCGCCCCGACCCGTCTCGAGGTCCAGGTCGACACCGGCGGCGTGCAGGCGCCGGTCGGCGGTGTCGAGGACGGTGTACGAACGGCTCCCCCCTGGCTCGGCGATCACCGGGAAATGCTTCCCCAGGTAGGCGAGGAGTCCGGGAGCATCGACGCCATCCGGGAGCGCGTAGGACACGGTCGGGACGTCGAGCGGCATAGCCTGTCGAGTCTGCCATGCGAGACCTGCCACTCTCCGGTTCGACGCGCTGGCTGTTCGTGTACGGAACGCTCATGCCCGGGCGGTTGCGCTGGCCGCTCATCGCCGACGATGTGGTGCGGCGACGCCCGAGCGCCGTCCCGGGAACCCTGTACGACACCGGCCTCGGCTATCCCGCCCTCGTCGTCGGCGGCGACGGCCGGGTGCCGGGCTGGCTCCTCCGGCTCTCGGAACGGGCGCCTGCGGTCCTGGCACAGCTCGACGCCGTCGAGGGACCGCGGTATCGCAGGACCGGCGTCACCACCGAGGACGGTGTCGCGGCCCTCACCTACGCCTACATCGGCGATCCGGCCGGATTCACCGTGCTGGACGGTCCCTGGGACCGCGACGACGAGCGCTAAGCCGGGCGCGCTTGGCTCCGCCGCGGCGGCGATGGATCATCGCCCGATGGCGATCACGCTGGTGCTGGGCGGCACCCGTTCGGGAAAGTCCGAGGTGGCCGAGTCGCTGGCCGCCGGCGTCGGCGGCCGAGTGACGTACGTGGCGACCGGCTACCCGTCCGACGCCGACATGGGGGCGCGCATCGCCGCCCATCGGGCCCGTCGGCCCGCGAGCTGGACGACGCTCGAGGCGGGGGCCGACCTGCCCCAGACGCTGGCGGCGGTCGACGGCACCGCCGTCGTCGACTCGCTGGGCGCCTGGGTGGCGGCGCACCCCGACCTGGCACCCGACGCCGCCAGCCTGTGCCGGGCGCTGGGCGGGCGGGCCGCCGACACGATCGTCGTGTCCGAGGAGGTGGGGCTGGGGGTCCATGCGGCCACGGCCGCAGGGCGCCGCTTCGCCGACGCACTGGGCGAGCTCAACCGCGCCGTCGCCGAGCTCGCCGACGAGGTGCTGCTGGTGGTGGCCGGCCGCGTCCTGCCATTGTCCCGGCCCGGGCGGCGAGGCCCGCTCGAGCCCACCGACTGATGCGGAGCGCGCTCGGCTTCCTCACCGTCGTGGGCGGCGCCGCCACGCCGGATCGCCGCGCCCCGGCATGGTTCGGACCCGTCGGGGCGGCGCTCGGGCTGGCGGTCGGCGGGGCCTGGTGGGTGGCCGGCGAGCTGTGGCCGCCGCTCGTCGCCGCGGTGCTGGCGCTGGCCGTCGACGCCGCCCTCACTGGCATGCTGCATTACGACGGGCTGGCGGACAGCGCCGACGGCCTGCTGCCCCCGCTCGAACGGTGGCGGCGGCTGGAGGTCATGGCCAGCCCCGAGATCGGTGCCTTCGGCGCGATGGCGCTGGCGCTAACGGTGCTGGCCCGGGTGGCGGCACTAGGGGCCGTCGAGCCCGACCCGCTGCTGGTGGCCGGCCTGTGCGCCGCCTCCCGGGCGGCCATGGCGGTGGCGCTCGCCTGGATGCCGTACGCCCGGGCGGGCGGCGGCGCCGCCTCCGGGTTCCGCGCCGGCTCCCCCGCGCCGGCGCTCGCGGCGCTGGGGGTCGGCTGTATCGCGGTGGCCTGGTCGTTCGATGGCGGATGGGGAGCGGGCGCGCTCGTGGCGGCCGGCGGGCTCGCCGGGTTCGGCGCCGTGGTGACGCTCGCCTGGCGGCGGCTCGGCGGTTACACCGGGGACGTGCTGGGTGCCGCCGGCCTCGTCGCCGAGACCGTGGGCCTGTTGGTGGCGGCAGCCCGATGGTGAGGCCCGCCGTTCGCGCTGCCCGGCCACGGGTGCATGGCCGGCCCGGACCCCTCGGGCTCGACCGGCCGGACGCAGCGTTGGCCCGGGTCCGCGACGTCGGCGAGCATGAGCGGCCGTGACCGATCGCGACGCGACGCCCGCCCACCCGGCCGCCCGCCCCGTCGATGCCGTCGTCATCGACCCCGCGGCCCTGGCCGACCATGCCGGCGGCCGCCGCCTGCGCGCGGCGCTCTCACGTAGCGGCATCGCGGTCCGGACCGGTCCCCCGCCCGCCCCGGCGCGGTCCGGGACGCTGGTCGTCGGCGACCCCATCGGGCCGCCGCCCGTCGCCGTGTTCGACGGCCTCGCACGGCGCGTCGGTGCGTTCCCGGCGGCATGCCTGCTGCAGGCGCCGCTCGACGTCGAGGCACAACGCAGGGCCGAGCAGCACCAGCTCCGGCTCACCAAGCCACCCGGGTCGCTGGGGCGGCTCGAAGCCGTCGGCACCCAGCTCGCCGGCATTGCCGCCGTGGTCCCGCCGCCGCTGCCACGGCCCGCGGCGGTGGCGGTGTTCGCCGGGGACCATGGCGTGCACGCCCAGGGCGTCTCGCCGTGGCCACAGGAGGTCACGGCGCAGATGGTCGGCAACTTCCTGGCCGGGGGGGCGGCCATCAACGTCCTGGCGCGTCAGGCCGGGGCGGAGGTCGTGGTGGTGGACGTCGGCGTCGCATCGCCACTGCCCGAGGTGCCCGACCTCTGGACGCGCAAGGTGCGGGCCGCCACCGCGGACCTGAGCCTCGGACCGGCGATGACCGTCGCCGAGGCCCGGCAGGCGCTCGACGTCGGCGCGGAGGTCGCCGCCCGCCTGGTCCGCCAGGGGGCGCGCTGCCTGGTCACCGGCGACATGGGCATCGCCAACACGACGCCCGCCGCGGCCGTGATCGCGGCGCTGGTCCCCCGGCCGGCGGCGGCGGTCACCGGCCGGGGGACGGGCATCGACGACGCCCGGCTCCGCCGCAAGACGGCGCTGGTGGCGGCCGCCGCCGACCGGGCACGGGCCCGGCACGGCGCCGATGCCCTCGCGATCCTGGCCGAGGTGGGCGGGCTGGAACACGCGGCGCTGGCGGGGTTCGTGGCGGCCGCCGCCGCGCTCCAGGTCCCGGTCGTGATCGACGGCGTGATCTCGGCGTCCGCCCTGCTGGTCGCCAGCCGCCTGGCCCCCGGCGTCGAGCACGGCGTCATCGCCGGGCACCGCTCCGTCGAACCCGGCGCCTCGGCCGTTCTTGGCGAACTGGGCCTGCGCCCGATGATCGACCTGGAGCTGCGGCTGGGCGAGGGCACCGGCGCCGTCCTGGCGCTGCCATTGCTGGAGGCCGCCGCGCGGCTGCTGGGCGAGATGTCGACTTTCGATCAGGCGGGCGTCACCGAGAAATAGACTGACGGCGCGGCACTGCCGCACGAGGGGGCATGACGCCGGCCCGGGCCGGCGCCTCAGTAGGCTGTGAGGCCTCGTGACCGATCGCTTCCACCAGCCCGAGCGGCCGTCGCCGAGCGATCCCCGGCGGGTGTTCGTACCTGCCCCTCCGGCATCGCCCAGCGATCGCGGCACCGAGCGCCGCAGCGCGCCCCCGGGTCCGGTGCGGCCCCGGCCGCCGCGACCGGCCAACGGCGCCGGCACGCGCACGCTGCCACGCCCGGAGCGACCGGCGCCCGCCGGACCGCCGGGCCAACCGCCCGACGGGGCGCCCGCGCGTGCGCGGCCGTCGAGGCCATGGTGGCGGCGGCTTCGCTGGCGGCGGGTGCTCGCGATCACCGCCGTGCTGCTGCTGCTGGCGATGGTCGGCGGCTACCTGTGGGCCCGCAGCGTCTGGAACAGCATCGACCGGGTCGACGTGAGCGAGGTCCTGTCCGACGGCGGCAGCGGCACCAACTACCTCATCGTCGGCTCGGATTCCCGCGAGAACCTGCAGGAGGGCGATCCCGGCTTCGATCCGAATGCGGGGCCCGGTGGCCAACGGTCCGACACCATGATGATCCTCCACCTCGAGGGCGGTGAGGCGCAGATGCTGTCGCTCCCCCGAGACCTGTACCTCGAGATCGCCGACACCGGTGGCGACCAGGCCAAGCTCAACTCGGCCTACAACGGCGGTCCCGAGCGCCTGATCAGGACCGTGACCGACAGCCTCGGCATACCGGTGAACCGCTACATGGAGGTCGACTTCGTCAGCTTCGCCGGCCTGGTCGACGGGCTCGGTGGGGTCACCGTCGACTTCGAGAACCCGGCCTTCGACCCCAAGTCGGGTCTCAACGTCACCCAGTCGGGCCCCGTCGAGCTCGATGGGGACCAGGCGCTCGCCTACGTGCGCTCGCGCACATACACCGAGGTCATCAACGGCGAACAGCAGGTCGAACCCACCGGTGACCTCGGCCGCATCGAGCGGCAGCAGAAGTTCCTCCGGGCCGTGTTCTCGAAGCTGAGCGACACCAAGAATCCGTTCGCCCTGGCAAGCGCCTTCTCCGGGCTGTCGGGTGGCCTCCGCATCGACGACGACATGTCGATGCTCGACGGGTTCCGGCTCGCGTGGGCGCTCCGCGGCATCGACTCCAAGACGTTGGTGCTGCCCGTCGACCCCGACAGCAACGAGTCGGGGTCGGTGCTCATCCTCCGCGAGGACGAGGCGCAGCCCATCCTCGACCAGGTGCGCTGACGCGACCGTTCAGGGCAACAGCACGCCGGGGTTCATGATCCCGTCGGGATCGAGGGCGTGCTTGATGGCCCGCATGGCGGCCACCTCCTCCGCCGACCGGTCGCGGGCCAGCCAGGCCCGCTTGGCCACGCCGATCCCGTGCTCGGCGCTGATGGAACCGCCGAGGTCCACCACCAGGTCGAGCACGGCGTCGTCGACGGCGTCGTCGTCGGGTTCCGGCCCGACGACGTTCACGTGGACGTTGCCGTCGCCGACGTGGCCGTAGAGCAACGTGGTGGCGCCGGGCCAGCCGGACGCCAGCCTCGTCGACACCCGGGCGCAGAACTCAGCGATCGCGGCCGCCGGAATCGTCACGTCGAACTTGAGCGCCACCCCCAGCGCGGCCGCGGCTTCGGGGTGGGCCTCGCGCCAGCGCCAGAGGCGTTCGCGGTCAGCGCGCTCCATGCCCACGGCCGCGGGCGCGGAGGCGGCGTGGCGGGCGATCGCCGCGGCCAGGGCCGGCGTCGGATCGGCGCGGCCGGCGGCCTCGACCAGCAGGAACGCCGCCGCGTCGGGCGCCACCGGCGGGTCGGCGCCCAGGTGGGATGCGACCGTGCGCATGCTCTCGCCCTCCATCACCTCGAGCGCCCGCACCTCGGCGACCTCGTGGCGCAGGTCGGCGGCCAGGGACACGGCCTCCGCGACCCCGGCCAGGGCCAGCAGCGCGACGACCACGTGGGGTTCGTCCGCCACCAACCGCAGGCGGGCCTTGGTCACAACGGCGAGGGTGCCCTCGCTGCCACAGAGCAGCTGCGCGAGGTCGTATCCCGTGTTGTCCTTGACCAGGCCGCCCAGGCGGGAGACGACTGCGCCCGTCCCCAGCACCGCCTCGATGCCGACCAGCTGTGCCCGCATGGGCCCGTGGCGCACCACGTGGACGCCGCCGGCGTTGGTGGCGACCATCCCGCCGATGGTCGCCGAATCCCGGGCTCCGGTGTCGACGCCGAACGCCAGCCCCGCTGCCGCCGCGTGGGCCTGCAGCGCGGCCAGCGTCACGCCAGCCCCTGCGGTCACCTGGCTGGCGAGCACGTCCACCGGGGCGAGGTCGTCGAGCCGCCGCAGGCTGAGGACGATTTCCGCACCAGTGCGGGGGACCGACCCGCCCACTAGGCCCGTGTTCCCACCCTGTGGCACCAGCGCGACGCCGTGGCGGCGGGCCGCCAGCACCAGCGCCTCGACCTGATCGGTCGTCGCCGGACGGACCACCGCCTGCGCCACGCTGCGCCAGCGGCGGGTCCAGTCGACGGCGTAGCCCTCGGTCAGGCCCGGGTCCGTGAGAACACCAGGTTCGCCGAGCGTGGCCCGGGCGGCGGCCAGGAAGGCATCGAGGTCAGCGCCGGGGGCCACGGCCGACAGCGGGCTACGCGTTCGCCGGCACGATCCGGCCCGCAGCCTCGCCCAGCTCGATCGTCACGCCGTCCTCCGGCCGCGCCCACCCTCGCAGGACGACCTGGTCGCCGTCCTCGAGGAACGTCCGCCGGACACCGGCGACCTCCAGGGACTCGGCGCCGTTGACGGTGAGCTCGATGAGGCTGCCCTCGCTGCCACGGTCAGGCCCCGAGATCGTGCCCGAGGCCAGCAGGTCGCCGGTTCGCATGTGGGCGCCGTTGACCGTGAGGTGGGCGATCTGCTGGGGCAGCCGCCAGTAAAGCCCGGCGGCCGTCCCCCGGCTGATCGGCTTCGGCTGGGTGGCCGTGGCGGCGCCGGCCGGCGCCAGCGCCACCTCGAGCTCGATGTCCAGGCCCCAGGGCTCGGCCAGGCGCAGGTACTCGAGTGGCTCCGGATCCTGCGGTGGCCCGTCGACGTGGCAGCCGGCGAGCGCCGCCAGCGGGGTGACCCAGCCCGACATGGTGGTGGCGAACGACTTGCCGAGGAACGGGCCCAGGGGCTGGCCCTCCCAGACCTGGATGTCCCGGGCCGACCAGTCGTTCACGAGGGCGACGCCGAAGACGTGGCCGGCGGCCTCGCCGATGGGGACTGGATGCCCCCACCGCGAGGGGACGCCGACCACGAACCCGAGCTCCAGCTCGATGTCGAGCCGCGTGCTCGGCCCGAACTCGATCGCACCGTCCCGGGAGCGGCGCTGCCCGGCGGGCCGCGCCACGTGGGTTCCCGAGACCACGACCGTGCCGGCGCGCCCGTGGTAGGCCACCGGCAGGTGCCGCCAATTGGGCAGCAACGGCTCGGCGTCGGGGCGAAACATCCGGCCCAGGTTCGTGGCGTGCTCCAGGGAGCTGTAGAAGTCGACGTAGTCGGCCACCGCGATCGGCAGGTGGAGGGTCGCGGCGGAGACCGGCACGAGTGCCGGCGTCACCCGCGCCTGCGCCGCCGGATCGCACACGAGCTCCGTCACCCGGTCGCGCACGGCCTGCCAGGCCGCAGGCCCCGAGGCCAGGAACGCATTGAGCGTCGGGGCGGCGAGCGCCTGACCCTCGGCGGCGCCCCCGAGCGACCCGTCGACCGAGAGGCGGGCCAGGTCGAGCACCCGGTCGCCGATCCGGGCGCCGACCCGCGGCTCTCCCCCACCCGTCGAGAACACCCCCAGTGGAAGGTGCTCGGCGGGAAATCCGGAACCGTCGGCCCCCTCCACCCACGAGCTCAGCACGTCAGCATCCCCGGAGGGGCTGCGCCCCCCGCCCGTCGCCGGCGCGTCGCCCTAAGGCGCTCGCGCCGTCGGCCTGCCGTGGTCGCTCTACTCGCACGTCAGAGCAGACCCCGGGCCGTGAGTCCCTCGACGGTCTCGTCGATCGAGCATGTGCCCACGGATGCGAGCAGCCGCCGGGCGCCTTCGACGTGCTCCAGCAGAGCCGCCGACCCGTCCGCCTCCAGCGCCAGGACCTCGCTCAAGGTCGCAGCGTCCGCCCCGGCTTGGGCTGCGCCGGCCGCCGCCAGCAGGTTGACGAGCCCGTGCCGCGGCCCGTCGGGCCCGGTGGCGCGGAACGGGTGGTGGAGCCCGGCCGTGGCCTTGAGCGTGATCCCCCGCTCGGCGCAGCCCGCCAGCGCGGCCGCCAGCCAGTCGCAGCTGGGCACGTCGGCGGGTGTCAGGCCGCCGCAGCGAACCTTCGCCCGGGCACCCGTGCCGGCCACCTCGTCCAGCACGTCGGCGAGCGCCGCAGCGTCCGCATGCGGCGCGATCTCGACGTAGCGCCGCACGCCGCGAGGGGGCTCGGGCGGGCGCGCCGACTGGGGCGCCTCGACCTGCACGATCCCCGGTGTGGCGTAGATGACGGCCCAGGGCGCGTCGCCGCCGTACGCGATGACGCCGAGCTCCGGCGGCCGGGGCAGGCCCGACGACAGGCTCGCCTCGAGCTCGTCGAACCGGGACGCCGGGTACAGGAACGGCCCCACCGTGGGCGCCAGCGGCCCCTGGCGCAGGCGCTGGTGGGCGGCCAGCGCCGCGGCCATGGGAAGTCGGGCGGGAGGAAAGAGGCTGGCGTCGTCGAACAGGCGCTCGACGGCCGCCGCGAGGGTGGCTGTCACGTTGTACCTCCGGAAGTCGGAGGTTAGTTTCCGACCGTCGGTGCCGAACCGAGGAGACCATGCCGTACTACCGACGGGTGGGTGAGATCCCCCCCAAGCGCCACACCCAGTTCCGGGCGCCCGACGGTCAGCTGTACGCGGAGGAGCTCATGGGCACCGAGGGCTTCTCGTCGTCGTCGTCGCTGCTCTACCACCGGCGCCCGCCCACGGCCCTTGTCGCGGCCGAGGCGGTGCCGGAGAGGGATCCCGGCCTCGGCCCCAACGAACCGCTACTCCCCCGGCACCTCCGCACCGGCACCCTGCCCGCCGGCGGCGACATGGTCGCGGACCGGACGCTGTTGCTGGCCAACGCGTCCGTGCGGCTGCTGGTGGCGCAGCCCACGCAATCGAGCGGGCTCTACCGCAACGCGATCGGCGACGAGATCGTCTACCTGCGGCAGGGCAGCGCCCGCGTGGACAGCGTGTTCGGGACGCTCGAGTGCCACGCCGGCGACTACGTGGTCGTCCCCACCTCCACGACGCACCGATGGATCGTCGAGGAGGGTGAGCCGGTGCACGCGCTGATCCTCGAGGCCCGGGGCCACGTCGGGCCGCCGGACCGCTACCTGTCCGCCACCGGCCAGTTCCTCGAGCACAGCCCGTATTGCGAGCGCGACCTGCACGCGCCCGACGCCCCGCTCGTGGTCGACGGGGGCGACGCCGACCGGTCGGAAGAGGTGCTGGTGCGCCAGCGCGACGGCCTGACCCGCTACCGCTACGCCCACCACCCCTTCGACGTCGTGGGCTGGGACGGCTGCCTCTACCCCTACAAGCTGTCGATCCACGACTTCGAGCCCGTCACCGGGCGGGTGCACCAGCCGCCGCCGGTCCATCAGACCTTCGCCGGTCCTCGCTTCGTGGTGTGCAGCTTCGTGCCCCGCAAGCTCGACTATCACCCGCTGGCCGTGCCGGTGCCCTACAACCACGCCAACGTTGACAGCGACGAGGTCCTCTACTACTGCGCGGGCGACTTCACCAGCCGCAAGGGTGCCGGCATCGAGCCGGGATCCATCAGCCTCCACCCGGCGGGCTTCATCCACGGCCCCCAGCCCGGAAGCGTCGAGCGGGCCCTGGGCCAGGAGGCCACCGACGAGACGGCGGTCATGCTCGACACCTTCGATCCCCTGCTGCTGGCGGACGGCGCCCGGGCCTGCGACGACGTCGATTACGCCTGGTCGTGGGCCCGGTCAGCGCGCCTGTAGGCCCAGGGCGTCCACGGCGAGCGTCCGATCGACCAGCTTGCGCTCCGGCAGCGAGCGCTCGTAGCCCACCGCGCCGATCTCGATCATGGCGTCCTGCAGGCGCCCGGTCGTGCCGCTGCGGATCTCCCAGTCGAACAGCAGCGGGGGCGTGCCCGCGAGTTCATCGGCGTCGAGGCCCGTCGCCGCCGCCAGCGCCGCCATCACGTCCGCGTCGTCGTGATAGTCACCGGACAGGTACGTGTTGACGGTGCGGATCACCGCCCGCACGTACGCCAGGCCGACGTCGCGCTCGGCACCGACCAGCCGGCGGGAGAGCATCGTGCCATCGATCGGCTCGGTGGCGGGCAACGTGACCGCGAGCTCGAGCCCGTCGGCGTCGGCCGCCCGCGCCCAGGCCGGTTGGTCCACCCAGGCGGCCGCCAGCTCCCCGCCGACCAGGCGGTCCACGGCGTCATCTCCGGCCGTGGCCACGAGGTCGACGTCGTTGAGCGACAGACCGACCTGTGCGGCCGCCGTGGCCACCGGATAGACGGAGGCACTGCGCCACCCGGCATCGAGGCCCACCCTCATCCCGGTGAGGTCGTGCCAGCGACCGTCGCCCTGCCTCAGGTCGGACCGCAGCCACAGTCCGGTCTGCGCCACGGCGGTATCGCCCGGCGCTGCGGACATGGTGCCGCCCAGCACCCAGCGGGCGCCGGTCCCGCCGTGCGCGGCGTCGAAGAACGGTGAGTCGACGGGCCCGACCACCGCATCGACGTCGCCGCTCGCCAGGGCCGCGAACGCGTCGACGACCGGTTGGTCGACCAGTTCGACGTCCAGCCCCTCGGCGGCGAACTCCCCCATGCTGTCGGCCAGGAGGACCGGTGCCACCGCCTCGGCTCGCTGGGTGAGCGCCACCCGCAGGTGGGCGGCGTCGGCCCGGGGCTGCGGCGCCGGATGGCCGGCCGCGCAGCGAGCGACGGGCCGGGCAGCGTCGAGGTCGGCGGCGTCGGTGAGCGCCGGGGTCCCGCATCCCTCGCCGACGTCCTCGGGCAACCGGGGCGCGGGGCTTGACGTGGCGACCTCGGCGCCTTCCGACCCGTCGCCGGCCCCGTCGTCGCCGCCGATCGCGTACGCAGCCACCACGGCTGCCAGCGCGCTGGCGGAGGCGAAGCCCCAGAGCAGGGTCCGGCGGGTCGAGGAGCGCACCGTAGACGGGGGCCGCAGCGCTCAGGCGGGAACGGTCGCGAGCGCCTCGAGCACGAACTCGTCCACGCCGGCCTCGAGCCGGTCGCGGCGCAGGAGCGTGCGGGCCACAACGGTGGCGCCGCGCTCCGACAGGACGTCGGCGAACTTGTCGAGCGCCTTGCCGGCGTGGATGGCGTAGGTCATGAAGGCCGCCACCCGCTTGCCGTCGATGACCGGCATCGACCTGATCCTCCCGGCCCGGCCGGGCCGGTGCCCGAACAGCACCAGGCCGTCGACCCAGGTACCGACGAACACGATGTCGGCGGCGGCGAGATCCTTCAGCCCGATGCCGGTGATGGGGTAGATGCACGCATCGACGCCCCGGCCGGCCACCGCATCGCCGATCAGCCGAGCGGCCCGCGCCGTGTTGCCGGTGAGGCTCTCGTAGATGACCACCGCTCGGGTCACTTCCGTTTCCCCCGTTACGCCGAGTTGCCTGAAAGCGGCTATGACCAGCGGACTCGTGGTCTGAGCCACCGTGGCTCGTTCACGCTAGTTCGTCCCGTTGCGCCGCGTTCGTCTCGCGTGAGCCAGACATTCAGCGGCCCGAAGGGACCTCGGCGACCTCGCCGGGTGACCTCGGCCCCCTACCACCCGACACATGAGGACGGGCAACGACCCGCACTCCGACGCACGCCCTAGCCTCCACGCACAACGGCGTGTTGGCGGGCCTGCGGCCTGCAACCCGTACAGATGGTGGGCGACCGCCGCCCACCATCTGTACGGGTCTGGGGGTTTCAGAATGTCCCGGAGTCACCCGGGAGGCGTCGCGCTGTGCCGTTCCGGCTGACGACGGCCCGGTAGATCAATAGCGCGATCACGGCACCGATGATGGACCCGAAGAAGCCAGCGGGCTGGAACGCGCCTTCGTCGAAGTCCTCGTTGAAGATGAGGTACCCGAGAAAGCCACCGATGAAGGAACCGACGATGCCGAGGACGATCGTTTGGACGAACGACATGGGATCGCGGCCCGGGACGAGGAGGCGGGCGAGGTAGCCCGCCACGATTCCGACGAGGATCAAGTACAGGATGAAACCAAGCATTGGTCGTGTCTCCAAGGTTGTTCGGCAGCCACACTGCCGGGCACGCAGCTAGTTCCCCTCCACGTCGAGTTGTATGCGTCTGCCGATGCGGGACACCACTCGTGGCACGCCGAGAGCCAGAACTTCCTGCGCTGTTCTGGTCGTACCCAGAACCACCACGTGAGTTCGAGTATCAGCCGGACTTGGCCGGCATCTTCCGGCGATCCGATCGGCTGCGAGACGAGCCGCGGCGTGGTGACCGGCCGGGAGGCGACCCGGTGCGAGGTGACCGGCTCCGGGACGCTTGAGCGTGCGCCGACCGGGACGACCGCCCATCGCTGCCGACGGGTTGAAAGGCAACTTGACCGGTCCCGACAGCAAACCGCTCCGCCTCGCGCCCCGCCTCGGCGGCGGCCTCGAGCGCAGCCTTGGACGCCTTGTCAGCGAGTTCCTTGGCCCGGGCAAGTTCTCGCGTCGCTGCAGCCGTGGCTTTCTCCGCCCGCTCGCCCGCCCGCTGCTGCGCCCGCTCTGTGTCGGCATCGGCCTTGGCTCGTGCGGCGGCGATCGCCTCGTTGGCGTCTTGCTCGGCGCTCTCACGTACCTGCGCGACCCGCTCGTCGGCCTTGCGCTTGGCCTCCCTGACCCGTTCGTCCGCTTGGCGCTTGGCGTACTTGATCCGCTCGTCTTCCTCGCGGCGCAAGGTGGCCACCGGTCCATAGACCTCCCTACGTACTTGATAGACCTGCCGGCGGACCTGTGCCTTGGCGTCGCGCTCGGCGTCGATTGCCCGCTGGCGGGCGGCTCTCGTGATGCGCTGGGCCTCGTTGGCAGCCCGATTGGCCTCGTCGGCCAACCTCAAGGCCCTGTCCTCGGCCGCACGAGCTCCCTCCGATGCGCGGTGGGCTGCGTCGATGAGTGCCTCGACTGAACCGCTCTCGCTGCCGACGCCCGAACCGCGTCGACGACGGGCCGTCCGGCGTTGCGTAATCGCCTGACCCACGCTGGTCCCCGCGACGCCTACGGCATCGGTCGCTCGGTCTAGCGCCATCGTGGACGATCGCTGCGCCTTGCGAGCGAGCCAAGCAGCGTTACTCGGCATGTCCTTCAAACCAGTGGTAGCCCGCGTCCTCAACCAGACGACGGGATGATTCCGGGTCATGGCCGCCTCTCATGTGGCCGAGCCGCGGATCGCTACCCCCGTCGCGGCCGGCCAAACGCCCAGCGTAGGGGGAGAGCCAGCCGGCGGCCTCGGCCGTGATTGTTCCGTGGCGCTTGCCGTTCCAGGACCCTGACCAGCGGCGGGGTGAGTTGCCGCCAGGTGAACCGGGGGCCCTCGGGTTCGGGGTGGGGTGTCT